>Ga0214923_10003109_pt1 | contig 21178 bp, 18 predicted proteins | sample LL1510_MetaG_FD_177993 | JGI IMG/M metagenome (GOLD analysis project Ga0214923, IMG submission 177993) | Freshwater microbial communities from Lake Lanier, Atlanta, Georgia, United States - LL-1510 | ecosystem: Environmental > Aquatic > Freshwater > Lake | place: USA: Georgia | collected...
ACGGGCGGGAGGGGCGATCGGGTCGGTCGCCGTAAGACGGGCGAGACGGACGGGCTGGGCGATCAGGGCGATCGCCGGACGATGAACGCGCAGGACGATCGGGTCGGTCGCCGTAGGATGAACGAGACGGACGGGCTGGGCGATCGGGTCGGTCGCCGTAAGACGAACGAGACGGACGGGCTGGGCGATCACCGGACCCGGTGAATTCACGACGTGGTGCGCGATCAGATTGGGTGGGCGGCTCAAACTCGCCGGAAAACTTTTTCCGACCTATAGAACCTTCGGTCGAGGTACGACGCGACGAGCCCGAATTTTCTTCGGATTTCTTTTTCACTACAAAAATTTAGAAAGGGGAATTAGGAATAGGTTTCGTCAGCATCCCTGCTGTCGCTAGGTGTTTGGTTATCGGTTGTCGCTGCATCGTTTGTTACGGAAGGCTCGGATTCCAATGAAGCCTCGATTATTTCCTCAGAATCAATTTCTTCGGAATGGGCATGAAGAGCCATAACATTAGACTCAAACACATCTTCGTCTTCCCCGCCAATACGGTTTTGTTCTTGTTCAAGATCTTTAAGCTGAGGCAATTGCTTAATCGAATTGATGCCAAAATAGTCCATGAACAAATCCGAAGTGCCATACAACGTCGGACGGCCAGGCCCATCGCCTTTGCCGCTGATTCGGATGAGCTTCTTTTCTAACAATTTTTGGATAGAAAAATCGCAATTCACACCTCGAATCTGCTCCACTTCGGATTTCGAAACAGGTTGTTTGTATGCCACAATGGCCAGGGTTTCCAAAGAAGCCACCGAAAGCTTTCGCTTGGATTGCTCCAACACGGCTTTTTGGACCAAGGGCAAAAAGGCAGAACGACTAAGAAAACAATAGCCTCCGCCCGTCTGGACCAAATCAAATCCACCCGGTCTTTGGCCCCATTCAAGAACCAACCGATCCAAAACGCCCTGCACCTCGGTGTTCGATACCGGTTCCGGCCATAAGCTGGCCAACAAGGCGGTGATTTGACGTGCGTCCAATGGTTTCTCGCTAGCAAAAACCAAAGCCTCTATCGCATGAGCCAATTCCAAAGGACCATCGAGGGCGATGGGGCTCCAACCCGGAACTTCTTCGGGTTCTCTAGGAGCATCCGCAAGAAGAGCATCCGATTCAAGGACTCCCAGGGCTTGGTCCAGGCCTTCTTCCTCCACCACCCCGAGTTCCGAAGCGAAATCCGGATTGACCTCCCGCTCAGCCGCCAAAATATGGGCGTACTCACCACCAACAGCGCCCTCTGCTTCCAAAGAGGAAGCGGCAGCGCTCTTTTTGGGGCTGTTTTTGGCCGGTTTTTTCATCCCGGCAAAACTAATTGCAAATCGACCCCCTAAATTCGTCTGACTGAAATTAATCACAAACCGCTCAGAACGACCACCAACATCCCCCAAAACGCCATCCTACCTTCCCGTATCCCATGAAAACCAACCTTCTCTTCGCGCTTCGTTCCCTGACCTTGCCCTGCCTGGGCCTATTCATCGCCTCGTTTATGCTGAACGCCTGCCAAAATCGCCCTTCCGAAACCCAGTCCGAGTCCCAAGCCGAATTCAAGGTCCTGGCCGACCAGTTTGCCGACCTTCAGGTTCTACGTTACCGAATCCCCGGCTTTGAAAACCTCAGCCTTCAACAAAAGGAACTGCTGTATTACCTCAGCCAAGCGGCCCGGTCCGGGCATGACATTGTTTGGGATCAGAACTACCGTCACAACCTATTGATCCGCAAAACCCTCGAAAACATTGTGGAGCACTACGAAGGGGACCGCAAAGACCCGCGTTGGGAACAATTCATGATCTACGCCAAACGGGTATGGTTCAGCAACGGCATCCACCACCATTACAGCACCCGCAAGTTCCTTCCTGAATTTGATACCACCTATTGGAGTTACCTGGTGAACCATTGCCCCAAGGCAACCTTCCCTGTGACGGATCTCTGCAAGAATCCCGTCGAATTAGCGTCGTTCCTTCAACCCATCCTCTTTGATCCCAAGGTCGACCCCAAGCGCGTTAACCAAGAAGCCGGGATCGATCTCGTGCGCGGTTCTGCAAACAACTTTTACAGCGGGGTCAGCCAAAAAGAAGTTGAAGCCTATTACAAACCTCTCAAAAACCCAGCGGATACCACACCCATCTGGTTTGGACTCAATTCCAGACTCGTCAAAGTCGGGGGGAAGGTAAGTGAATTCCCTTGGAAATCAGGCGGTTTGTACGGCCAAGCCATTGACCGTATTGTTTTTTGGCTTCAAAAAGCGATCGGCGTAGCCGAAAATCCCAAACAAAAGAAAGCCTTGGAGCTTTTGGTAGAATACTACAAAACCGGTGATCTCAAAACATGGGATGCCTATAACATTGCTTGGGTTCAAGACACCGAATCCATGATTGATGTGGTCAACGGATTTATTGAGGTTTACGGTGATCCGCTGGGAATGCGGGCCTCTTACGAGTCGGTGGTTTCGTTCCGTGATATGGAGGCAACCAAACGAATCAAAGCCATAGGAGACCAAGCCCAGTGGTTTGAAGACCAATCCCCTATTCTTGCCGAACACAAGAAGGCCAAAGTGACCGGGATTTCCGCCAAAGTGATTACCGTTGTCCAAGAAGCCGGCGATGCATCGCCCTCCACCCCCATCGGCATCAACCTACCCAACGCAGATTGGATCCGGAAAATGCACGGCTCCAAATCGGTGGCTCTCGGTAACATTGTCTACGCCTACAATGAAATGGGGGCCAAAGGCAGTTCCATTCAGGAATTTGCTTGGGATCAAGCTGAAATCGATCGTTCCAAGAAATTTGGCCCACTCGCCGGCGATCTACACACCGACCTGCACGAAGTCATCGGCCACGCGTCGGGACAGCTCAACCCCGGCATTGGCACTCCCAAAGAGACCCTCAAACAATACGCCTCCACCCTCGAAGAAGCCCGCGCTGATTTGGTGGCCCTTTATTACATCATGGACCCCAAACTCATCGAACTTGGAGTCATGCCCAGCCTCGAAGTGGGCAAAGCTGAATACGACGGATACATTCGCAATGGCTTAATGCTGCAATTGCGCCGGCTGGAGGTCGGGGAAAATCTCGAAGAATCGCACATGCGCAATCGTCAACTCAATGCCGCCTGGGCCTACCAGAAAGGATTGGCAACCAAGGTCATCGAGCGCAAACAACGGGGTGGCAAAACCTACTTTGTCGTCAACGATTACAACGCCCTTCGCGATCTGTTTGGTCAATTGTTACGGGAAATCCAACGCATCAAAAGCGAAGGCGATTTCAAAGCTGGCCAAGCATTGGTTGAGACCTACGGCGTCAAGGTCGACCAAGCCTTGGTTGCCGAAGTCAAAAAGCGTTTTGAGTCCATTCAGTCCAAACCGTATTCCGGCTTTATCCAGCCTCGTTTGGTGCCCATTGAAGTCCAAGGCAAGATTAAGGATGTCAAGGTGGAATACCCCGACAATTTTGTGGAACAAATGATGGAGTTTGGCCGGGATTACGCTACCCTACCGGTGGTCAACTGAGGAGTCGAACCAACAAAGCAGGCGATCCGGCAAAACGGCGATCCGGCAAAACGGCGATCCGTCAAAACGGCGATCCGTCGAAGCCTGGGAATTTTTTAGCCGCGAATCAAATCGCGGGAAATCACAATACGCTGAACCTCCGAGGTTCCCTCGTAAATCTGGGTGATTTTGGCATCGCGCATCATGCGCTCAACGTGAAACTCCTTCACATAGCCATAGCCACCGTGAACCTGGACCGCTTCGGTGGTCACATTCATAGCAACCGACGAAGCGAAAAGCTTGGCCTGCGCCGAGGCAATATCGTAATTCAGGTGTTGATCCTTGAGCCAGGCCGCTTTTAGGCATAGCATGCGTGCCGCTTCAATTTCGGTGGCCATATCGGCCAATTTGAACTGTATCGCCTGGTGATTCATGATCTCGGTCCCAAAGGCCTTGCGCTCCTTGGCGTATTTGATGCTCAGTTCCATGGCGCCACTTGCGATTCCCAGGGCCTGAGCAGCAATTCCGATTCGTCCGCCAGAGAGCACCTTCATCGCAAATTTGAAGCCAAAACCATCCTCGCCTATTCGATGCGATTTGGGGACTCTGACATCCGTAAACATGATACTGTGGGTATCGCTGCCGCGGATTCCCATTTTGTCTTCCTTCTTGCCGACTTGCACACCAGGCCAGGCCTTTTCAACCAGAAAAGCATTGATACCTTTATGACCTTTGGTCACATCCGTTTGGGCAATCACGATGTAGTAGGATGCGGAATTTCCGTTGGTGATCCAGTTTTTGGTACCGTTCAATAAATAATGATCGCCTTGGTCCAGGGCAGTGGTCCGCTGCGAAGTCGCATCCGACCCTGCCTCGGGTTCCGATAAACAAAAAGCCCCGATCTTCTGTCCGGAAGCAAGGGCTGGCAAATAAAGTTGCTTGAGTTCTTCGGAACCAAACGATTCAAGGCCCCAACAAACCAACGAATTGTTCACCGACATGCAAACCGAGGCCGAAGCATCCACTTTGGATATTTCTTCCATCGCCAAAACATAGGATACCGTATCCATACCCCCACCACCGTATTGAGGACTAACCATCATTCCCATGAAACCAAGTTGGCCCATTTGGGCGATTTGGGCTGCGGGAAATTCCTGCTTGTTGTCTCGTTCGATAACACCGGGTAAAAGTTCCTGCTGCGCAAAATCGCGGGCAGCCTGACGGATCATTTGGTGTTCTTCGGATAATTCAAATAACATAATAGATGAAATATTAAGTGCGTTGTATGAGGGAATTCGGTGCTTAATTCGATTAAGCCAAAGGTAAAATCAAAGCGGTTTGAATTGCTCAAAGGCCTCCAGGCAATCGAAGCAATAATGCAAGGAACGGCAAAGGGTTGGCCCAAAGGGGGATTTCATCGAAGTATTTTCGGAACCGCAACGGGGACAGACCGCATGGGCCAGTGCCTCCAAATCAGGACCAACGCATCCGGGACGACGCCGAGGCGGGGGTGCCAAACCAAAATTCCGGATCTTCTCCCGGCCTGCTTCGCTAATTCGCTCCGAGGTCCACGGGTTTTCAAAGGTTGTTTGAACATCGACCTCCGGTGCGCCTGCTTCTAGCAACGCCTCACGAACGGTCTTTTCCATCCATTTGAGGGCCGGGCAACCTGCAAAGGTGGGGGTAAGAATCACTTGAACCGCGCCGTTGTCAGCCACCGTGACCCGAGTCACGATTCCCAGGTCCACCACCGATATCACAGGTATCTCGGGATCCGGCACCTGGTCCAAAACTTCCCAATAACGCAAAAGATCGGGCGTTAACCCATCAGGAATGTTCCCTTTTAGGTTTGGTTCCTGTAGGCTTGCAGATTCGATGATCATTACCATTCCGCTTGAGGATCCAGGCGAAAGACCGCCGTCATTTCATCCAGCAGGGGAGCCAGATGTTCGGTATGGAAGCCTTGGCGACCCCCTAGAACCGGTTCCAGCTTGGAGAGCGCCCCTTGATCAACATCAACCCCCCAGCCTTGCAGCGATTGAAGGGCATGCTCCTGCCATTGAAGGCGCAAGGCGGCTTCGCCTGGGTACCAAGGATGGCCATTGGGCCCCATTTCATTCAACAAATCGTCCTCACCGACCCAGGATTCAAACATGCCCAAAGCCAAGGGCCAAACCTCTTTGATCGCGGAGATCATGCGCAGTCGGCTTTCTTCGCTGCCTTGCAGCAACGACTTCATCCAGGTATCGGCGTGAAAAGTATGATACTTGACTTCGCCTTGAAGTTTCACGGCCAAGGATTGCAGGACAGGGTTTGGAATTCCCGAGAGCGACTCGTAACGAAGTCGAATGGCATGATCGTAACACCAATGCCTTGCCAAACTAAAGGCGTAATCACCAATCGGTTGCTCCACCAAACCGTTGCAGAGCATTCGATTTTCGGGGCGATTAAACGCGGTTTGATCCGGATCATCAGCGCCGCATTCCTTTTGTAAAAATTCATAAAAGGCTAAGGCATGGCCTACCTGATCTTGGGCAACGGACGAGAAGGCAATATCTTCCTCCAAAATGGGACCCAGCCCCGTCCATTCTGAATTTCGATGCCCCATGATAAGCTGATCATCAGCGATTTGGAGGAGATAACGGGCCAGAGGTCCGGTTGGAAAGTCGTTGGAATTGGTCATCATCGTTTTGGGGGAAGGTGCTGGGGTCTTAGCCCTGGTTTTTGGCTTTGAAAGCGTCAATTTTTTCGTTCACTTTGTATCCGGCAGGGTCGCGGTAGGACTTGGAGGGCGTCGTGCGGAACACATCTTCGTCGGCGTAATCCATTTCCAAAACATCGGCTGAACAAACCACCCATAAATTGGAGGTTTCACCCCGACGTCCGTATTGTTCCTTGGCCAAAGCCATCGCCATCTCGGAACTGGGAGCGTGAACAATACCAACGCTGCTGTGCTTTTCTCCTCTTCGACGCTGGTGAAAAACCTGGTAGCTGGGCCAATGATCGCCGGCGGCCAAAACAGGGCCTTGATCGTCGGAAACTTGTTCAGCCTGCAAGCGGTTAACCCGCGGGTCAAGGGATAGAATAGGCATGTTTTTTCTTTTAGGCCAAAGGGGTTACATAGCGGGCGTCGGCACGGCTCAAAGCAGCCCTTACCCAGGCACCGCGCTCTTCGGCCACTTTGCGGACCGCCAACCGCTCCCGGTTACAGGGGCCGTCTCCGTTAATGACTTTGAAAAAAGTATCCCAGTTGGGTTCCGTAAACAACCACTGACCTGTGGATTCATCTTTGCGCAATTGGGGATCCGGTAAGCTAAGCCCCAGTTCCCAGATCTTGGGAACGTACATGTTGAGAAATTGCTGTCGCATCACATCGTTGGTTGCCATTTTGACCTTCCAACGCATCAGGGTCTCGGTGTGCTGGGACATCTTGTCCGAAGGACCAAAGAAGTGCATGATAGGCTCCCACCATCGGTTCAAGGCTTGTTGTAACATATCACGCTGCATAGAGGTTCCCGTTGCCAGCCAAACAAAAACAGAATGACCTTGCTTTAGGTGAAAACTCTCCTCGTAACAAATCCGTTCCAAGGCCCTGCAATAAGGGCCGTAGGAGCCTTTGGAGTTGGCAACTTGATTCACAATGGCGGCGGCGTCAATCAGAAAGCCGATAACCGCCACATCCGCCCAGGTTTCGGCAGGGTAGTTGAAAACATTGGAATATTTGGATTTACCGTTGATCAAATCGTTGATCATGTCTTCACGGCTTTTGCCCAGCGTTTCGGCGGCAGAATAAAGCAATTGGGCATGACCAACCTCGTCCTGAACCTTGGCCATCAGGGCCAATTTGCGCCGAAAACCGGGGGCCCTGGTAATCCAGGTCCCTTCCGGAAGGGAGCCGATGATTTCAGAGTGAGCGTGTTGCTCGATCATGCGGATTAACTGCTTGCGGTAGGCGGCAGGCATCCAATCCCGCGGTTCGATTTTCTCACCGCGTGCGATACGCGCTTCGAACTGGGCAAGCAATTCCGGGTTTTCGATGGCTGCTTTGGGCTCTTCGGCGCCAACGGGTACATATCCTCCTCCGTACATAACAATAAATTTAAATTTGAAAGATCAAGAAATTTGGGCTGGCCGACTTGCGACGCCGCCCATCCACAGATTGAAAAAACGTTGTCCAAGTTGGGCAATGGCGTCCTCGTCGAGACGGGCCGTGCTATGCACAGAGCCGTTCATTAGGAGCAGGAGCTGTCGTCCCAACCAAAGGGGATCCCCTTGGGTGAATACACCTTGTTGCATGCCTTCCTGAAAAAGTCCGGCAAAAAACTGTTCGTAATCCGAACGCAGGGACTTGAAGGTCTGCAAGGAAGGTTCGCTCAAATGCCTCCATTCGTTCACAAAAACACCTACCGCCTCCCGGTCCGAAAAAAGAAGGCGGAGATGCTCCTCAATGGCACGGGCCAAGCGATTCTCCACCGGCAAATCCATGGCAGCAATCCGTTGGGCCGTGGAAACAAAAGCGTCGGCCATCCCAAAGCAGATTTCGTGTAGCAAGGTCTCCTTGGAGGAAAAATGATTGTAAAGCGACGGGGCCTCAATTCCGCTTACCGACGCCAATTCCCGCATAGAGGTTGCGGCATAACCTTTGCGATGGAATAATTCTGTCGCGAAACTGGCGATCAGGGCCCGTCGACCGCTGGGCGGAGCTGAAGCTGGTGTAGCGGCGAGGGTATCGCTTTTCATAGGACAAACATACGAACGATCGTTCGTTCGCGCGCTCTCCCGTTCCAATTGGCCGTACTTTTGGTCAACAGCGACCCACCTTGGACCTTTTGTCATCCCAAAACTCCCCCGACCTTCGTCGAAACGCGGCCCTGCCATGGCTCTTGGTTTTGGCATGGGGCCTCTTGGGCTGGGCCTGCAGGCCCGATACCTACCGGGGAGGCTTGAATGTAGCATTGGGATACGAAACCGATACCCTGCTCTTTGACACCGTCTTGGTAAGGGCGGGCTCGGTCACCAAACGCTTCAAAGTTTACAATCCCAGCAACCAGGACCTGCTGGTGGACCGTATTGCCCTGGGCTCTGCCTTGGCCGGGGGCAATCGACTATCAGGATTTCGCCTCAATATCAACGGCTTACCAACCAACCAGGCCCAAAACCTGCGTTTAGCAGCCGGCGACAGCCTCTACATCTTTGCAGAAGTCACCGTCAACCCCAACGACAGCCTAACTCCGTATTTGGTGACGGATTCGGTGCTGTTTTTTACGGGTCAACAGGTGGGCAAGGTCATGCTGACGGCCTTTGGTCAAAATGCGCGTTTTTACAGGGATTCGGTGATTGGAACCACGGTATGGACCAAGGATTTACCCATCGTCATCTACAATTCCATCTTGGTGGATTCTCAGGCGACCCTTTGGATTCAACCCGGAACCCGAATTTTTTTGAATGCCGGCTCAACCATCTATGTGAACGGCACCCTTCGTGCCCAGGGTACGGCCCAAGAACCCATTACCATGCAAGGAGACCGGCTAGACCCCTTCTACCGGGACCTGGCCGGGGCCTGGAACGGATTGCATTTTTTGAGGGGTTCCCTCAACAATTACCTGAGGCATGTGCACCTGCGCAATGGTTCAGTAGGCCTACGGGTTGACTCACTCCCCGCCAGCGGTGGCCAGCCCAACCTGCGATTGGAAAGCGTTTGGGTGGACCACTTTGCCCAGGCAGGCATCTACGGCAACACGGCCTACATCGAGGGCGATAATGTTTTGGTAAGCAATTGTGGGCTCTTTAATTTTTTGGGGGATTTTGGGGGAGATTACCGCTTTCGGCATAGCACTTTCGTCCATCTGCAATCGGAATTTACCCGGGCCTACCCGCTCATGGTTCTCAGCAACCGAAACCTTGGAAACCCTCCTCGGAGCAACAACGCCCGATTATCCCTCACGAATTGCGTGGTTTGGGGAGGAACCGACGAGGAATTAGGGGTGGATTCTTCGGGAAATGGCACCCTTTGGTACGATTTTCAACACTGCATCCTCAAAAGCCTGCGGGGATGGTCTGGAACGTCCCTCCTGTACCAGAATCCTCGTTTCAAAAATCCCAGCAACCGCCATTATGCGATCGATACCCTAAGTCCGGCCTATCGCGCCGGTATCGATCTGCGCTCGCAGTTTCCGGCCTTGCAATGGGACTTCTTGGGTCAACCCAGAACAGCGACACCCACCCTGGGCTGTTTAGAGCGTATCGAAATGGGTGGTATCTTTGAACCATGATTTTAGTACCCTACGACTTTACCCCGCCGAGCGATTGCGCTATTCAACATGCCACCGTGGTGGCACGCAAAGGGGACAACAAAATTCAATTATTGCACGTCGTCAATTCCGACAGCAAGTCCCTGATGCGAAGGGACAAAATCAGCCTCAAAGACCTCAACGACCGAATGGCTGCCCTTGCCAATCGGGTTGAACGCGAATCGGGCATTTCCACCGGCTACGACATGGTTACCGGCTCCATCTTTACGACCATCCCGGAATACGCCCACGAATCCAAGGCAAAATTGGTCATCATCGGAACCAGCGGTATGGTTGGATTGCAAAATTTGTTTGGATCCAATGTTATCAAAATTGCCGAAAAATCCTCGGTTCCTGATATCATTGTCCAGGAGCGACCGCTTCGGGCCCACGGCTACAAAACCATTGTGATGCCCATGGATGCCGGCAAAGAATCCAAACAAAAAACGTTTCAAACCGCCGCTATTGCCAAAATTTTTGGCGGAACGATTCACCTTTTTGCGGCCCACGAAACGGATGAGTTTCTAAAAAACGCTGTTCAGAACAATATCCAATTTGCAACCCGGCACTTTGATTCGCAACAAATACCTTACCACATCGCCACCGAAGTGGAAGGCGGTAAAACCTATGTTGAACAAATCATTCAACATGCTATACGGGTTGATGCAGACCTTTTGGCCATCATGACAGGCGATCACCGGGGTTTGTTGGATTTGCTCTCTACGACCGAGGAGGAACATATTGTTAACAATCAGGCTCAGATTCCTGTCCTCTGCATTGACCCCCAAAACGTTTTGTACGGGTCGGTTTTTTCGTACTAAATCACAAAAGCCATGGCCCAGGGTATGATTACCGAAAAGTCCAAGACCATCGCCGTGGATTTTGACGGCACGATCGTTGAACACGCCTACCCGCACATTGGGGAAGAAATGCTCTTTGCCTTTGCGACATTGCGTCGACTTCAGGAAAAAGGCCATAAACTTATTTTATGGAGTATTCGTGAAGGCGATCTGCTTCAAGCTGCGGTAGAACATTGCCGCAAAAACGGTGTGGATTTTTATGCGGTCAATGCCAATTTTCCAGGAGAAGTTTTAGAAGTCGGTATAAGTGCCCGCAAAGTCAACGTGGATATTTTTATCGACGACCGCAATGTCGGCGGATTTAGGGGATGGAGCGAAACCTACCAAATGCTGCACCCCGAAGATGGTCCGTTTTTTCATCAACTCGAAAACGAAAAAGCCCATTTTAATTACCGAGTCCGCAAAAAGGCAAGCCTGTGGGAAAAGTGGTTTGGTAAGCGGCGGAACGGATGATTCAGCTGAAAAGTTCCGAAGAAATTGAACTATGTGCCCTGGCTGCTGACTTAGTCAGCCGCACCTTGGGCATACTGGCTCCCCGGGTTTTGCCTGGAGTAACCCCCATTGAATTGGACCGATTGGCCGAAGAGTACATCCGCGATTCCGGCGGTATACCGGCTTTCAAAGGCTTGTACGGCTTTCCCAACACCCTGTGCATCTCGCCGAACGATCAAGTGGTCCACGGAATTCCCGGCAAAGTCCCGCTTCGAGAAGGCGACATCGTTTCGGTGGACTGCGGGGTGAAGCTCAACGGGTTCATCGGCGATCAGGCCTTTACTTTTGGCGTTGGTGTTATAACAGCAGAAGCCCAAAGGCTCCTTCGAATCACCCGCGAGTGCCTGGACCGCGGCATCGCCCAGGCCGTGGCCGGTAAGCGCATCGGCGACATCGGTCACGCCATCCAAGAACATGCCGAGGCATCCGGTTACGGTGTGGTTCGGGAATTGGTCGGCCACGGCCTGGGCCGACAACTGCACGAAAAACCGGAAGTTCCCAATTACGGAAAAAAGGGACAGGGCATACGACTTACCGATGGGATGGTCTTGGCCATCGAACCCATGATTAACGCCGGAGGCAAAGCCATTTTGCACGAAAACGATGGCTGGACCGTGCGCACCCGGGATCGCTCCCTTTCGGCCCATTACGAACACGATGTTGCCTTAATCGAAGGTAGATGCCGGGTTCTTACCACCTTTGATTATGTGGATGCCGCTTTGCTAAATTCGCAGCGCTCTAAAACAACTTAGCTCCACCGCAACCCCCTTTGTTTGCACCCCCTTCACCTTCATAACGCCTTTAGGACCCCTTTGAATCAAATCCATAACCATGGGAAGAGCCTTTGAATACCGCAAAGCCCGCAAGTTTGCCCGCTGGGACAAAATGTCCAAAACCTTTACGCGCATTGGCCGCGAAATCGCCATGTCGGTCAAAGCGGGTGGTCCTGAGCCCGAAAGCAATACCCGATTAAGGGCGGCCATTCAGAACGCCAAAGCCGCCAACATGCCCAAAGACCGGGTGGAAGCGGCCATCAAGAAAGCCGCGAACAAAGACGAAAAGGCCTACGAAGAAGTGGTTTACGAGGGGTATGCCCCTCACGGCATCGCTGTTTTGGTGGAAACCGCCACGGATAATCCCACCCGAACCGTCGCCAATGTTCGCCACCTGTTTAGCAAATACGGGGGTTCCATGGGAACTTCCGGCTCGGTTGGCTTTTTGTTTGAACGAAAAGCCCTGTTTCGCTTGGACCCCGGCGACCTGGCAGCCGAAGAACTCGAGCTGCAATTGATTGATGCCGGTGCGGAAGATATCAGCATCGAAGACGGGGAATGGAACTTGACCGCAGCCTTTGCCGATTTTGGACAGGTTCAGAAGTCCCTTGAATCCATCGGCATACAAATCTTGTCTTCCGAATTATCCTATATTCCGACCATCACCAAGACCCTGGACGAGGCGCAGGCCGAAGAATGCCTGAAGCTTATCGAGATGCTCGAAGAGGACGACGATGTCCAAAATGTCTATTGTACCCTGGCCTAAAAACGCGTTTAAAGCCATTTTTTTTAATTTTTGGGGAGGCAGGTAGGGGATTTATCCTTAATTTGGACTCATTAAATAAACGCCTTATGGACAAATACAACGAATTGCTTGAGATGGTAACCTCCATGGAGAAAGACTTCCAGAAGTTTTACGATGGAGCGAACAAAGCGGCCGGTACCCGTATCCGCAAAGGTTTGCAGGACCTCAAGTCCCATTGCCAAACCCTCCGTCTCGAAGTTCAGGACATGAAAAACAACGGTTAATCCCCCCTTTTTCAATCCAAAACATAAAGGCAGTCCCCACGGACTGCCTTTTTTGTTAGGGGCTGGGCCTGATCGGAAACGGCCTAGGCAACGAATCTTAGGGAAGGGCCAAATTGACCCGAACAATTCCTCCCCTCAACAGCCACCAACCACCGCGGGTGGGCGGGATATCGCTTCCGGGGACCCAAGGAGAAAGAACCCAGGGACCCTGACGGAAAAGCGAGGTTTGATGCCCCAATTCAAGGCCCACCAATCCGGCAATCCCGGATAATTTCCAGGTCAATTCTCCGTACATCATTCGTCCGGGTTCACCCAATAAATAGGCACAGACCGTTTCGGTCACGCGCATTCGGGCCAAGGGCTTCCAATGGGTAATGCTCAAACGGGGGGTTTGGTATTCCTGCATCAGGGTGAACCAGGATTTTTGGGCCGTAAGTAAATGGGGGTTCAACCCACGGGGTGCCATCGCTCGTTCGCTGCCCCAACCATAAGCCTGGGAGGGCCAGGCATAAAAATCAGCGAAGGTGCGGGGGCTTTGGGGAAACCAACCAGCCTCCAATCGACCGTGCCAGCGGCGGTCCGCCCCCAAGTCTAGGTTACGCTCTGCAAATAAATGGAGGCGTGACCAGGGAAAGGCAGCGTTCTGCTGATAAACCCACGATGCATCCAAATCCAAACCCACGAAAGCCTCGGAGCTGCGACGATACCGAACCCACCCGTTGACCCTCCTTTTTTCGGTCAAAGGTTCCCAACGCCAGGCCGCATGAACCCGGACGCGTTGGTGTTCCATGAAAAATTCTTCGAGGGTGCCCGAGGGCCGTATCGAATAGAAAGTCGAGCTGGCGCCAATTCCACTCAAAGCGGATGACCACATGGGCGAATGGTAAAGATCGGAGGACTGCATAACATAGGATCGTTGGTCGACCCCGGCGCCCAGCCACATTCTCCATTTTTTGGTAAGACGTTGTTCCAGATCGCCACCAACTTTGGTGGTCAAAACACCTTCCAAACCCGTATACCACCAAGGTCTTTGCTCGTTGGGTTTGGGAGAGCCTATCGACAAAAGATGAACCCAACGAGGCAATTGCAAACCGCTGAGGGGCTCCAAAGCAGAGCCTGCTTCCACGTGCCAACGGGTCTCCGTCGTGCTACGGGACCAATCGATGGCAGGAAGGATCCGATGCAAGCGAGAACCCCAACGCAGGGATGCTTTCAACGATGTGTTACGATTCTCGACATCCCTGAGCTGAACCTGGTAGGTCCCGGAGACGACCCATCCCTCCAAAGGATTGTAGAGGTCCAAAGCGGACAACCGCGGTCGGAGCCAACCACTCCATTCCTTGCTTTGCCAGGCTTGGCCCGCAGCATCCCGGCCCTTTTGGGATTGGTTTCCCCATAACATATTTTTGATAAAACGAGACACCGATGAGCGCGTTGTATCACTGGATGTTTGGGGCTTTTTGAGCGCAGCCATGCTATCGGCAACGGCATAACCCTTCTGTTCGGCGCTGTCCAGGCGAATGGTTCGCAACGTTTCCCACAACGAATCCGAAGACGCATCGGCAGCGGTATCCACCTCAAAACGGTATTCGGCATCCAGGCCAGAGGGGCTATCCAGGACAGCGGTGCTATCCAGGCCAGAGGGGCTATCCAGGACAGCGGTGCTATCCAGGCCAACAGTAGCCTTCCGAATAACATCCGCCGCAAGGGACGATTCGGCAACTGCTGAATCCGCAACAACTCGAGCGCTTTTTTTTCGGCTCGACCTGGTTTTGGTCAATGAAGGCGATGGGCCAACAGGTCTGGGGGAGGACGCCACCGAGGGCAAGCGGTTCGGCGGGGCCAGCACTTCGTCAAAACGGCGAATGGAACTGATATAGCGAACACGGGCCGAGGCACCCAAAAAGCTCAACTCCATTTGCAGATCTTCCATGGTCTGCATCGAAAAACCCTGAACCCTGCGGTATTGCTTGCCGATTCGAAAGACATCCCCGGCAGGATTGTTCACAACCAATTCAACCCGGTCCAAACTCCAGTCCTTGCTACGCAAAACCAAGGTCCCCCGGTAACGATTGGAAGACCCACCGCGAGGGCGGACTGCAATGCGGTGCAATCGCTCGCCCTCTTCTTCTTCGGAACCCAAATACTCAAAACGATAGTGGGCAAAAGATTTGGGGGACAAAGGCGATACCCAATCCCGGCTCTGGGGCTCGTATAAATTAATATTGGAATAATTCAAATTGGCCTCCATGCTTTTGGGCAAATTGGAGCGACGGGACAAAACCTTCTCTTCAAAATTTCGAGGCTGGCGGTACTTAATCCGACTGGCGGATTCCATAACATAGGTAACGCCTTGTTTGAGTCCCTCTTTTTCCAACTGCCGGCGCAGAACCCAGGGGACTTCCACGATTTTGAATTGGCCTTTGACATAGGTCTCGGCGGTATACCGCCAAGGACCAGCGGCATGGGTTGGTGCCGCGGCAATTGCTTTGCGCATCATACCGTAGGCGGGATCCTCTTTGCCGGCTTTCACGGTGATTTCCTGCAAGGCTACCACCCGGGGCTCCAGAATCAGTTCCGGTCCTTCGATAACATTCCCTGAAATGCGGACGCATTCCCAATTCAATCGCCGGGGGCGATATCCCAAATGCGCAACTTGAATCGTGTAGGCTCCCAGGGGGAGATAGACCTCATAGCGTCCGTTCTCGTTGCTGAGGCCGGTGATTTGACCCGGTTCAAAAACCAAGGTAGCGTAGGCGACCCCACGACCCTGATCGTCCTTGACCCAACCCTGGACCCGGACCGTGCCCGGTGGCTGGGCCGCAGTCACCCGCAAAAACAACCAAAAAAGCAGGCCCCAAAGAGCAATGGTTCGGCCAAAAAAAAGCCTGCACCCCAAGGATGCAGGCCGGGTGCCGAAGGCCGGACTCGAACCGGCATGTCTTGCGACACACGCCCCTGAAACGTGCGTGTCTACCAATTTCACCACTTCGGCTGACTTTAAACCTCCCTCCATAACAAACCCGGCACGGGGCAGGGCCTTGCAACGCGTCGGAAGGGGTCAAATATACATTCATCAACTTTGAAAACGAATTGATACGCCTTGGAGCCTGAAGAAGGCCTCTTGAACGCCCTATCTTTGGCGCCCTGATGGTGGTTCAAAATTTGCCTCGTATTCTGCGCACGTCCCGTGGTTTTCCCGTCTTGTGGGTGCACGAACCAAGCCATAGCCTGAGCCATATGGCTCTGCTCAGCGATTGTGGAAGCCGGGACGATGAACCCACGGGCTCTGGATCAACCCATTTTTTGGAGCATTTGCTTTTCAAGGGCACCGAAGATCGTCGACCCATGCAAGTCCTGACGGAACTCGAAAACAAAGGCGGAGATATCAATGCCTTCACCACCAAGGAGCGCCTGGTCTTGCATGCTTCCTCCCCGGCCATACATAGCCGGTCGGCGGTGGATTTGGTGGCGGATATGTGGTGGAATTCCCGCTGGACCGATCAAGAATTTGCCAAAGAACAAAAAGTCATCCGAGAAGAGATTGGAATGTACAGCGACAACCCGGATGAGAGCCTTTTGGAGGCTTTCGAAAAAGCTGTTTACGGCCAACACCCTTTGTCTCACCCCATTTTGGGCTATGAATCCAGCCTGACGGCCCTAAGCAGTGCTTCGGTTCGGCATCATTATCAATCGGTTTTTGGATCAAAGCCTGCTGTCTTTGTTTACCACGGCCCCTTGGAGGCCGCGGAGATCCTGAAAGTCCTGGAAAACCGAATACCCAAGCGGGCCTACAAAACCCACAAATCGTCCCCAAGCCGAAAGGCTCCCAGCTCGCTGCGTGGTCAAAAGGAGCACGAAGAACTCAAGGATTTCAATCAAGCCTACGGTATCATGGGGGGTCGTGCCCCTTCGGTTCGGCACGATAGGCGTTGGGCGTTGGCGCTGTTGATCAATTGGCTAGGGGGAGACCATATGAGCGCCCGCCTCAGCATGGAGCTCCGCGAAAAGTCAGCCCTGGTCTACGATATCGATGCCCATTACTCGCCTTATTCGGATTCCGGGATGTGGAGCATCCAGTTTTCTTGCGATGCAGGGCAAGCGCCCAAAGTCCGCACCAAAATCGATCGCATCCTGAGCAACCCACGCCTTCGCTGCCCGGGTCCTAAGGAATTCAAAATCGCCAAGGAACAACTTATTGGCCGTCTCCTTTTGGCCGAAGAAAACAGACTCCAAAACCTAATCGGCTGGGGTCAGGCCTTCTTGGACGGCCACGGTTTGCTGACCCAACAGGAAATTGTGGACCGAATCCACCACATCCCCCTGACACAACTCCAAACCATGGCGGAGCAGCTCTTTGTTAAGCAAGGTTGGCGGAGCCTGATTTGGCGGAACGAAACGGCATAGCACAATCGGCGAAGGCCTAAATTTTTTGCTTATGAATTTTTTGCCCCCCAACCTGGACGCCTACATCGAGGAGCACAGCCACGCGCCCTCCGCCCTTTTGGCGGATTTGGAACGCCAAACCCATCTGCGTTGCCTCATGCCCCAGATGTGTTCAGGCTATTTACAAGGCCGGGTTCTGGCCATGATCAGTCGGATGCTGGCCCCGAAGCGCATTCTGGAGATTGGCACCTTTACCGGGTATTCGGCCCTTTGTTTGGCGGAAGGCTTAGCGGAAGGCGGAATCCTGCACAGCGTTGATAACAACCCCGAAGTCATGGACATGGCCCGGGAATTTGTGAATCGATCGGTATACCGCGAGCGCATTCATCTTCATACCGGCTCAGGCCTTGACCTCATCAAGCAAGTCAACGAAGACTGGGATCTGGTTTTTGTGGATGCAGACAAAGAGAATTACCCGGCCTATCTGGAGGCGTTGGTTGAGGTGCTCAAGCCAGGGGCTTATATTCTGGCCGACAATGTGTTATGGAGCGGAAAGGTGGCAGAGCCCGGGCTTTACAATGATGCGGAAACCGAAGCACTGCGTGAGTACAATCGCAGGGCGGTGACCCATCCTCGGTTGGAAACGGTGATTCTACCGGTGAGGGATGGCTTATCCTTGGCGAGGGTACGCTAATGAAGAATTGGGGGCAGCTTCTTAGAAGCGCCAGCCCACACGAATGGAAGGCAGTGCCCCAAAATTGGAGTTCATTTTGCGGCTGCTGGGCTCCAGAATTCCGGAGTTGCTGCTGCTAAGGCTGGAGAAAGAGAATTCGGTGGGGCGGTTGTTCAGAATGGTCATTCCCCAATTCATTTCCAATCCCAGGTAGAGGTTTTCGACCAAATAGAAATCGACACCAGCAACTGCACCGAAATTGAAGGACAGGAAAGGTGCCGTGATATCGGCTTTGGTTTGGAACTCATAATAACCTCCCAGGCTGTCTACGTTGTAGTCTTTCCAGGTTTCTTTGTTACGGCCGGCATTCAGACCAACGACGGCTCCAAAATAAGGAGAGAGCCTTTTGGTACCGGATGGGTGGTATTCAAAACCGGTTTGAAGACCCCATTGGCGATCGCTAACGGTGCGGGTTCCTTCGTTGCCGGTGAAATTGGGATTCTGATAAACGCGCTCTACTTCGTTGCTTGTAGCTGCCTCAATGGTACCTCGCAATGCCATGCGATCGTTCAAAAAGTAGCGGTAACGCACTTTGGGCAATACAATCGTGTTTCCTTCAGCGATGTTAAGACCGACCTCAATGGTGGATTTATGGGCACCGTAGCTGGAAAAACTTCCGCTAGAGGCCGAAGAAAGCGGCTTTTGGGCCAAAAGAGGCTGGGCTAAACAAAGGGTCAAACATACCAAAAAGGCTGAAAAGGTCAATTTTTGGAGCATGGGAAGGAGTTTGAGGGGTTGGTAGAGTAGGTTTTGAACTTTAACGATTTCCAAAAGTAAGCGAGAGGAACGGGGATTGCGACCCCAAAAGGGCCAAAATATGAGAATGGCCTAATTTTTCAATTAATATTGAAGCATGAAATCTGCCACGGCCCCCTCCTTTATCGGTTTTTTGAAGAATTCCTTTTGGAAAGGTTTGGTTCGTTGGGCATCCCTCGTCGTTATCGGGGTCCTGGGGGTCTTTTTGGAAGTGGTGGTGGCCCAGGGGATTGTTTGGCCGCTAGGGGTCCGGGGTTTCAGCCTCTACGACGATCGGATAGTGGCCCGGATTGATGCCCTGCTCCCTGCGGATAGCCTGGCCCGCATGCTGAACAATCCCAACGAGGATCGGGAATACCGATGCACCGTCGTCTATGCCCGTTCGGGTTTGACGGATACACTGCGGGACTGCGGTTTGAGCATACGGGGTAACACATCCCGGTCAGCGGCCAAAAAGCAGTTTCGAATTTCTTTTAATTCCTTTCGTGATGGTCAAAGCCTGGAGGGAATCAGCGACCTCAACCTCTACGGGATGCACAACGATCCCTCCATTAGCCGGGCTAAATTCTATTATGAATTATCCGAAAGGGTTGGGGGGGTGGCAGCACGCGCAGCTCATGTGAATCTTTATTTGAACGGGCAATACCGGGGCGTTTATGTCAACGTCGAACACTTGAACGAGGATTTTATGCAGGTACGCTTTGCCCAGGACTACGGAAACCTTTTCAAGTGTTTGTGGCCGGCGGATTTGACCTACCGTTCCAACAACCCCAACGACTACAAATTCACGTCCGGAGGGCGACGTGCGTACGATTTAATGACCAACACAAGCGCCGACGATTATACGCGTTTTGCCTTGATGGTTAGGACTTTGACACAGACTTCCTCTTCTCAAATCTACTGTCATTTGGACAGTGTTTTGGATGTAGAATCTACCTTGTTGACTTTGGCAACGGATCTCAGTGCAGGTCATTGGGATTCGTATTATAACAAAAATAATTTTTATCTCTACGAACATCCGATTGATCGAAGATTTCGCTTTTTGCCATACGATACGGATAATTCATTCGGCATCCAATGGGGCGGGCCCAATTACCGAACCTTGTCGCCCTACAGTTTCACGCCCGGGGAGTCCAGGCCTTTGTACGATAAGTTAATGGCCAATTCCGAGACCCGGGATATTTATACCTTTTACCTGCGACGGTTGGCCAACCGCCAGGTCCAGGCCCCCTATTTGGCTTTTGTGGACAGTGTCCGGGATCGCTTGGCGCCTTTTGCTTTGTTGGATTCGTTCAGGACCTTGGATTACGGGTTTACGTACGCGGAATTTTTGCAGTCGTTTTCCGGCAATCTAAACCGGGCCCATGTGACCGGTAGCATAACACCTTTTTTGATTGCGCGTTCAGCGTCTACCCTGGGGGCTTTGACGGGTCCGAGCAACCTGGCGCCCATCGTTCATCGACCCTTGGTGCTGAATCCATACCCCGGACGTCGGGCCACCATCCGGGTTCGAATTGAGGATGAGCTAAGCAGCGGGGTAACGGCCGTGGCGCTGGCGACTCAGGACGGGGTGACCCTTCAAATCCCACTCTTGGACGATGGAATGCACGGAGATGGTGCATCGGGCGATGGAGTCTACGGGGCCTATTGGAATCTGAACCCAACGGTTCAGCAGTGCAGTGTGCAGGTGAGAGCGCTGGATGCGGCCCAAAATCAACGGATTCGCCCTTGCAATCCGATGCGGGTGGCGCTCCGAACACAAGGTCCGTTGGTTTTGAACGAAATCATGGCCCTGAACCGCACCGGAATCACCGACCAAGCCAACCAAACCAGCGATTGGATTGAGCTTCATAACACAGGATCGCAGCCCTACAGCCTGAACGGGGTTTTCCTGACCGATAACATGGCCCAACCGGGGCGTTGGCGTTTGCCCAATTTAACGATTCCTGCCGGTGGTTTTGTCTTGGTATGGGCCTCCGGGGATACAACGCGGGGTAACCTGCATGCCAATTTTACCCTCTCGGGTTACGGGGAATGTCTGGGTCTTCATCGCTTGCAGGGCAGTCAATACGTGATGATGGATACCCTGTGTTATGGCCCTCAACAGGACGATGTGGCGTGGGGCCGGGCTGGCGATGGCGCCTTGGATTGGGTGCCTTTTCTGGTCCCCAGTCCGGAGCGCAGCAACGGTGCTCCCTCCGGGACAGCGCCCATCGCCGACGCCCCCAGGGGCGGGGGGCTTTGCCCCGCCCGGCCCAACCCCTTCCAAGACGAACTATCCTTTGACTTGGACAACCGCGAAAACGGATCCATTCAAGAAAACGGCA
>Ga0214923_10003110_pt1 | contig 21178 bp, 32 predicted proteins | sample LL1510_MetaG_FD_177993 | JGI IMG/M metagenome (GOLD analysis project Ga0214923, IMG submission 177993) | Freshwater microbial communities from Lake Lanier, Atlanta, Georgia, United States - LL-1510 | ecosystem: Environmental > Aquatic > Freshwater > Lake | place: USA: Georgia | collected...
ATATAGTTTGATATCTATACTTTTTCCAGTTATCTGAAGGATTTCCATCACGATCTTTAAAATTATGTCTAAAAGTAAGATCGGCAATGCTAAGTTTTGGTAATTCTAGTCCCATTCCCTTATTTTCATTTAATTATTAAGAGTTGTAATGCCAAAGGGCCCACCATTTCTGGTGAGCCCTCTGTTCGATGCAACTTACTTGGCAATAAATTCTTGACCTTTATAAAGAGTTTTGCCCTCATCAATATGGACTAAGTCCACATGGAATGAGCCTTCATCCTTATAACGAATGACTGCAATACCCTGCTGCCAGTTTTCCCAGTAGGTTACTGGCTTACCATTAGAATCCGTGGATCCTTTGACGCTAGGTACATGGCCATCTACACGGCACAGACATCCGGGGCTAATAGCCATAGCCTTAATACGACCTTCACGATCAAAGGTAGTCTTGGACTGAATTTCTTGGCGGTGAATATGTCCAAAAATTGTGGAAATATGCGGCATTTCATTGGTGTACTTCATAGCTGTTGAGCCACCCGAGTTTACCTTATCGCCATGAATAGCACGAAGTTTATCGTTAATCCACCACATACCTGCTGGGTAGGCATCGATATACTCTACGTTAATTTCATCTAGGCGTAGAAGATAAGGCAAAGACATTACTGGCCAAGAATCTGGCATGTTAGCCCGTTTTAACCCAAAAGCAGATAGCGCATTAGCTTGTACAAACTTTTGCATACGGCGATCATGGTTACCCTCAAGCAATACAACTGTAGCCTTTGGGGCATTAGCACGCTGCTCTTGCAAGAACAAATGACCACGATCAATAGCATGCTGAGTAGTCTGAGCAAAAGCTGCTTCTTGTTCGTATTTACCTTGTGCTGGAAGATCTAAAAAATCCCCTAGATTAACAACTTGGTGTACTTCATTCTCATGTTGCTCTGCAGCAAGAACTTGCAATGCAACGCTCATTGCTGCTTCATCATGAAAAGGATCTAAACCAGTATCATCAAACTGACGATAGCCAATTTGAGGATCGGGAAGAATAACGGCAGTTTTCCAACCACCTACAAGCGCCGGGGATTTAGGTGCCGGGGCATAGCCAGTAATATTTACTGGGGCCGCTGGCTGTACTACAGGCCATTCCGGACCGGTTTTAATTTTAGCAATTTCATCACTTAGAGACATGCGCACTCCATGTTACGGTGACGGCGTACAGACTCTACGCTAAATGTTCCACCAACGTTTTTACAAATTTGATGTAAGTCTCGAGTTGCCATAAATGGATCTTTGACTACATCTGAAAAAGATTCTTGGTCTTTTTCAGAAAGCGTTACCACCCAAGCACCGACAACACAGTGCTTAGTTGTAAGTAACTTTTGTTCTTTAAATTCTTGTATAGCTTTAGCTAACATTTGTCCTCCAATAGTTATCCCGTTTGTGTTTGGGGCAGGCTTAACCCTGCCCCAACAACTTATGTATTAAATATACGACGAACCCATGCCATCGTCAAATACACTCCTGCTGCGATTAACAACATTAGGAATGATTCGACCGCTAGCCTGAGTAGCGCCTGCTTCTGGTGCTGTAGGAATTACAGTTGTTGCCGTAATACCGTAACGAGCACCATTACGCTCTTTGCCAGGTTGACCATAAATAGCTTGATATGGTGTTGCTGTTCTTTGTGCCTTTGGAGAAGCGGCTGGATCTGCAGCCTGCACATTTCCACGAGGAACTAGAGTAGCACCGCCTGTGTCAGTGGCTGATGGATAAGTAGCCATTATTACCTCATTCTAGAATAGAGAGCTATCGCACTATAACGGTAACTCTAAAAAGTTAAAATATCAGCCTTAACTCGCCATAATGGTGAAAACGATGGCTGAAATCTTACCCTCTCTGGATTCAACATTTGTGAATCCTGGCTTACATACAAGATCAAGTCCTCTTGGGGCTACATAGCCTCTTGCGATAGCAATAGCTTTTACAGCCTGATTTACAGCTGAAGCACCTACTGCCCTGATCTTTACTGTTGGGCTTTCATACAGTGCATGTGCAATGGCTGACCCCACAGATTGTGGGTTAGACCCACCACTTACTCTAAGGTAGTTTTCTTCGTCTTTATTCTGGATTTCGCTCACGATTAGTGTTCCTTAATTGTCCGATTATTGAGCGCCCTCTAAGAAAACACTACCACTATTTAGTGGCTAACTTATCGTAAACTTCTTTTTCATACTCAAAATCATGCTTATTTCTAGCAATTCGAGCTAATCCGTAGGAATCTGCGGCATTGTCATCATTAAACTCTACTCCCCACTTTTTGTACACCTGTAGCAATACTTGACTCTTGCTTACCTTAGTGGCTTTTCCGGCAATGTATTTTTTAAGACTTGGTGGAGGGACAATAATTGGAAACCTAACTTGATCATTACCTGGGTAAAGATCAAAGATTAATAGTTTTATCATTCCGCCAAGTTCTCCCAGCATGTGAGACATCTGGCTACCAAATGCGTAACCTTCCATAGCTATCTTGGCTACCTCATATTCTGACAGTAAATCTTCAAGATAATTACGAATATTACAAAGCTTTTCTATGCCGTCGCCTTCTGCCTTATACACCTCGGTATAAAAATTGCCTTTTTTATCCATAATGGTAGTACCAAAGCCGGTATAAGACTGATCTATGCCAATATAGACTTCGCCTTTTAAAGCAGCTTTGTCGCCAAATGATTTGATACTCATGCAGATACCTTTACTAGGGCAAGCACCAAAACCTTAAGTTCATCAAGATCGCCTTTATTTTCTACTACATAATCAAACACGTAATTATCTAGAGCTACTTCAGATGAATGACTGTTGACAGGGCCTGTGCCCGGACGAGTTACCCGCCACATTTGACCGCCAAGATCTCTAATAGCATCTGCTTCATTTTTAAACCTTACATCGGTGATTATATAGTTTTTTGTAGGGTCTAAACTTCCTAAGGTTTTATTAACCCAAATTTGTTCTCCAAATATATTGCGGCCAGCTTCTGTGCCCATACGCTGTAGCAAACGACGTACTTCTGGGTAGTTGCGCTTAGCTTCTTCCCAACCAAGCATACCTACCACATCAGCAAGAAATACTCCGTATCCTGCCATAGGATTTAAAGCTACTAGTGCTTCGCGCAACGTATCTGCAAACGCTGCACGTTCAAAATTCTCGTCAAGAAGAACTTTAGCTATTTCATCTTTACCGCTCTGGGCGTAACCGGATAATCCTATAATCATTTCATATCCCTCTCACTATCCCAGTGACCTTTAGGATTGCTTTGCTTATACTTCATGTATTTATCATAGTTTTCATTAGGGGTAAATTGAGTTGGATTTTTTTCATTTAACTGACGCAATAATTTGTCTATAGTTTGATTAAGGAATGTAATCTGACTCTTCAAAAGTTTTTCTATTTCAGTTAGTGGCCTGTTGTAATCCTCAGCAATAATCTGAACGAGTTTTATAGCTAAATCTGGAATAAAATTATGACCAAACGTATCTGCACAGCACTCGTTAGGGCACACATCAAGGCTATCTTGGAGAGTGTTTTCCAAATAAGCAGCCATATCTTTTATTTCTTCTTCAGTCATTTTAGAAACTTCAGGAACAACATCTGTAGGTTTAGACGGTGTAGAAAATACACGGCTAACAGGTTGTGCGCCAGTGTACCCACCGCCAACTGAAGTTTTTGTTGTATATTGCTGATAATAATTATTAGTTGATTCTATATTTGTCATACTGAGTACCTCCGTGCTCGGGTCTTTACACTACTATCTGATGTGCGGCGAGTTAACTCTCGAGAAACTAATGCTGAATCCCGCTCTAAGTTTTGCAGCAATACTTCCACCAGTTTGCGGTAAGCATGCTTTTCATCTAGTTCTTGCTTAGCTTCTACGACCTTTGGGTCTAAAAGGATATTAGCTTTAGCAATTGTTACGCGATCACCACTACCGCCCTTCCAGTTATTTACCATAGCTGTGGCTTCTAGCACTGATACGTAACGATCTGCCTCACGTTCATCAATTGCTGCGACAGCAACCTGTGGGGCTACATAATCAGTCCAACTAGTCAAAGTAACAAAAAGTTCCATAAGGTCTTCGTCATGAAGCTCTGTGATATCCACAGGTAACTCGGGTATTTCATAGTTAGGTTTGTTAGGGATTTGAAACCCTTTTTTATTTAATGCATTTAATGCATGCGCACTATTACTCATTATTTCCATCCTCGTATAAATCATCATCAATTAATTGAATAGTCTTGCATGGGTATGGAATTTGGCAAACTGCACAAGTAATTCCTACATGCTCACTGCGTTTTTCTGCATGGTGTAGTTCACGAATGTGTTTTACAGCAGCACGATACGGATGTTTCTTAATCATTTGTTTCCTCCCTGAAGGTCTCGCAACGCTTGCAACCGTTGACTGGATCTATATTACATGCAGGTGGGCGCTGGTTGTCAACTGCCCATGCTACATCGGCTGCATTTTCAAATATATCTGCTATGTACTCTGGGTCGTACATAACCTCAAACTCTTTGTAGTCTTGGTTGGCCTTTAGTTCATAAATATAAACAATAGATTCTGGGGCTGACTCAGCAAGGCCCTCTTCTACCATCAAATGACAAAGATGTAAGTAAACCTGTCCCTGAAGTATATGGCTGCGAAAAGGCTGCTTTATTGCCCGCCAAGCTGTATCTAAGTCGTTACCTGCTGCAGAGAGCATACTTGGGGCTTCAAAGCGGATAGTGCCTGTGCCTATTGATTTAATTTCAATAAGGAAGTCGGCATCAAGTCCCTTTACCCAACCATCTGCATGACCACGGATCATATGCTTTGCAGAGGATAAAGGAACCTCTTTGTAAATAAGCCCGCCCTCATTACAAAACTGGCAACCCTCTGGTGAAGTGGCGTAAAAGGATTCATTGCAGTACACGCATTCCCAAAGCCCATACATATTTCCCATTTGGGTGATCCAGGACTGCCACTTATGATGAATTGCATGCCCTTCATCAAAGATGGACTGAGTGCGGAGAGTAGGCTTATCTTGGGTATGTACATAGTTACCGTTTAATGCATGATAGGCATGTAAAGCACACCATTCAGACTTAATCATGTCACTAGGATGCAAATAACTTTGATCACGAAACTCTCGAGGCTTAGCCAACATGTAGCGTTCTAGTGGACCGGTCAAACGCGATTTACGTTTATTAGCGTCCAGGAATGCCTTTAGGCTTTTGCTTGTTATCTTTTGTGGTTTTGAAGTCATTTGTTGTATCCAGCCATTCTTCCAAAGTCATATTTGCTTTAGTATATTTACGTACCATAGCATTTCGTTCTCTATGTGACAAACCGCCCCATATTCCATGCAGTTCATCCGCGTTTATTGCTTCCACTAGGCACTCTCGCCTTACTGGGCAAGGAGGCCTACCGTCTGCTCCTTTACAGATTGCCTTTGCTTTATCTGCAATGGAAGCATATTGGTCTTTATCCCGTGGTGGATAAAAGATTTCGGTGTCTACTCCGAAGCATTTGGCGTCGTATCGCCAAGTCCATTCGGGGTCGTCGTCGTATCGCATTCATGCTCTATTCTATAGTTACGAAGTTCAATGAAATCGTATTCCTCTAAGAGCACGTAGTTTTTCCCATTTAGATGCACTCCTAAGGCAGGAGTCCTGCCATCTAGGATTGCCTCTGTTATTATTTTCTCTAGTACATCAGATTTAAGAGTGAATGTTTTCTTGCCAGTCCACTTGTGTTCTACTAGAAAATCATCCATCCTTACATCACCTTTCATAGACCAAAAGGCCCCAGAGGCAGCTGTACGCTTACCCCCAAGAGTTTTAGCTAAACGCTTTTCATGCTTCTGGGACTGCTTTTGGCCTTCGCTTTTCATTAATCCTCCGTCAATTCAAGCACGGGGGTAATGCGCAATACGTCTAGTACTTCTCGAGTCAATGCCTCTTTAAGATCAATCTCTTCGCGTATAGCATCAATTAAGTTTGCAGCACCTTGCCACTTTTGATCAGCGTAGTACAGCCAGCCACCCCGACGCTCAATGATGCCATGAACAACTGCTAACTGAATAATTTCTTTAGCAAGATCATAGGAGCCGGCATCTACCGGACCACCATCAGAAAACCAAAAGTCTAGGTAAGCAACTTGCTGCGGAGGAAAGGTCTTATTCTTTAGAGTGTGCACTTTGATAGTCTGACCTGCACGACGCTTAGCATCTCCGGTACCGACTTCTAGCCAATCTCCACGCTTTACTTCGCAACGGATAGCCATAGCATAATCTTTGCCTAGACCTCCTGGAGTAGTGCGCGGGTCGCCGTACATAACTCCGATCTTCATACGGAACTGGTTAATAAGTAGGCATGTAATTCCACGCTCGTTATCAGTCAGCGAACGCTTTGTTGCCTTTGCCACCTTACGAAAGAACTTATTAGTCAACAAAGCTCCACGCCCAACAGTAGATTCATCCATAGACTTTTCATCTTCTGTAGATGGTACTAAAGCAGGTAGGGAGTCAATAATAATAAGGTCTACGGCCTTAGACTCACAGAACTGGATAGTTGCTTCGTAGGCTTCTTCCATTATGTTGGTCTCAATAAGCAGTACTCGATCAGTATCTACACCACAGATCTTTGCGTACCCTACATCAAAAGGCTCTGCTGCAATCCATACCGTAGTAAATTCAGGGTTTTTTTCTTGATTGGCCGCAATAGTTTTTAATGCAATTGCTGTCTTTCCGTTTGAAGCCTCACCAATGATTTCAGTCCATTGATTTACCGGCCAGCCACCACCAAGCACTACGTCTAAGGTTAAGGAACCTGTTGTAATGCGGGTAGGCATCTGTGCAGCACTTGCTACTAACGCCCGTCCGTCTCCATACTTTTTGTTCCAAAGAGCAGCAAGTTTTAATACTTCTGTGTTTAAAGTCATTAGCCAATCCGATCTATAATGATGTTAGGGTTATAGTTGTTTCCCTTTGAAACTTGTTTAGCTGGTGTAGCTGGGCCGGTACTATCTGATGGTAGTCCGCCACCACTTCCAGACTGAGTCTTAGGGTATCCACAATCATAGCATCGATATACGTCAAACTGCCCACCCGCACTAGTTTGAGTACCTATTTTCATGTAGTTTCCTGAGTTACATTCAGGACACTTAGAAGTCATCTTTGCAGTCTGTGCTTTAGTTACAAGTTGATCTTGATTAGGATCATAGTTAACCGGGGTAGCGGTTACATTTCCTTCCGGTACATAACGTACGTTTGGTACTTGTCTAGGATCTGCTTGTGGCCTGCTTGGGACACTAGGGTTATTAGATAGTTTTCGAGACCACCAATCATTTGTCATTGTTATATCCTTCTGTTAATAATCCAAGATCAATGAGAGTAGACATGCAAGACACTATAGAAGAGTACGAAACTACTCTAAACATTTGAGTCAGTGCAGTAATAAGTGCCTCTTCTGGCATTTCTTCTCCGTCTTCAAGCTCACCCTGAATAAAAGCTGTAGCGTTTACCTGTGCTGCAACCATTGCGCTTGTCTCTAGTACAGGCATTATAGGCACTAACCTATCTAAACGCTTGTCACTTGCAGCCTCTTCCATTTCTGCTACATCATCTGACAAAGATCCTAGGCCCATTAGTACAGCTACTTGTTCAGGATTCTTGCAGCCAGAGTCATAAATAATCTTACGAATCTGTGACTTTGGCGAAAGAGTAGTAAGTTTAATTTTATTTTGATCTTTCTTCTTACGGTTAAAGAAAATCATTTGGCCTCACCCCAACGATCAACAATCTTGACATCTGCCAAGAGCGGTATGTTTAACACTTTTATGTCCTCCATAGCATTTTGAATTGCCTTAGCGGTTTCTTCGGCAATGTTTTCCGGAGCAACTGTAACTAACTCATCATGTACGGTGAGAATTAAACTTGCTTCTTTTGGAATCATATCGTATGCCCGAACCATTGCAACTTTGATAATATCTGCTGCAGATCCTTGAATTACCGTATTAAACGCCTGACGCTCTGCCCTTGCCCTCTTCCAAAGTTCCTTAGAACGTAGATCGGGCAGATAACGCCGACGCTTTAGCAAGGTTGTTACATAAGGAACAGGAGTCTGGTTACGGCTACTAGAAATAACCGTTCGTCGATACCGTTCAATAGATGCAAACTTCTTACTAAAATTGTAAAGGAGTTCTTTGGCGTCAGTAATAGAACAACCAATCTGAGCAGCAATTTTATCGGGACCCACGCCATATGCCATAGCAAGCACGAGTACTTTACCAGCCTTACGGTCTACGCCCATGGTGTCGCCCACCGTAGTGTAGATATCTCCGCCATCTAAATAAGACCCCGTCATAATTCTATCCTGCGAAAATGATGCAATAATGCGAGGCTCAATCTGGGAATAGTCAGCAACAATTAGCTTGTGCCCTTCCGGAGCAATAAACAGATTGCGAATAGCCTTGCCGTTGGCTGTGTGTGGAGCCGGTACATTCTGTAAGTTTGGATTTCTACTAGAGAATCGGCCGGTCTCTGTACCATACTGTACAAAGTCGGTGTGAACCTTACCATTAAGCAGCAATGCTTTCTTTGATACTATTTTGCTCTTGCCAGCTAGGGTACGAGTGATATCTCCACCAATGTATGGAACTACATAGGTAGTTAAAAGTTTATTTAAATCTGCATACTTAATAAGACCATCAACTACAGCATCCTTACCGGCGAATATATTAAGCGCCTGCTCGGACACTGAAAAGTCTTGAGGAGTAGTTCGCTGACCAGAATCTAGTTTCTTCTTGCCATTAGGCGTAGGATGCTTTGGTTTTAGTCCTCGACCGCCATCTTTTACGGCGCTATAAAGCAGTGTTTGCTTTTCCTTAACGCTATTAAGATTAAAGACCTTACCCGCAGCAACATATATCTCTGCCTTACAGTCTTCAAGTTGTTCCTCTAAGCTTTTCTTCAATGAAGCAAGTGAAGAAACGTCAATGTCTGCCCCACGAAGCTCCATGCTGCAGATTACTTGTAGAACATCCATTTCCAAAGCAAACAGCTTTGTCATTTTTAATTCTGCAAGCCTGTCTGACAGAGTCTTCCATAACTTCCAAGTCCACTCAGCATCTAAACCTGAATACTTGGCAACCTCATCAAAGCTATGGGCTTCAATTTCTTTACCTACACCTTTGATCATTTCATACCCAAACTCACGTTTAAGGCAGTCATCAAGACCTAATCCATTAATACGATTTTGGTTATCTAAAAGAAACGATGCAATAAGCGTGCAGCCATACTCCGGAGTGGGTAGTCCGCCTACATACTTAGCAATACTTTGCAAGTCAAACTTTACGTTATGTCCTACCTTGCGCTTATCGCTCATAAAGATAGGCTTCAATGCTTTAAAAACTTCCCCCGGTGTTAATTGCTCAGGGGCTTCTGAAAAGATCTTCTTAGCTTTCTTTTCATCCTTGCTATAGTCCTGTGGGCGGAGCGGCAGACCTTTAGCCTGACGAATCTTAGCGGATGGAAGTAATGGGTATTCAGTATCAATATATTCACCATTAGGGTGACCCATTGGAATTACATCTGTGCGGCCTTCAGTAGCCATAGAAATCCAAACAACATCATTCTGTCGTGGATCGCCTCGGTGTGGACCAGCAGTCTCTACGTCAAAAACAAATTCATCTACAGCAGAATAATGCTGTACAAGTTCTTCTAATTGTTCAATAGTTAAAATAATATTCAAGGTGCTCTCCAAGAGACTATGAGGGGCCGGGATAGGAGGGAGTAAGTCCCGGCCCCACAAGTGGATATCTTATTCTTCAGGAAGTTCGTGTGCGATTTCAGCAAGTTCTGCTTTAGTCGACATACGGAGAGCATCGACGCCAAGTGGCTTCAATGTTGCTAAAAGATTAGCGGTTTCCTGAACGTCAAGATCCCAGTCTTCAGGGAGGTCACGTTCTTTAACAGGCATGATTGAGTAGCTAGTCTTGGTACCCTGACCTGACTTGCTAACAGCCCAATACATACGATCTAGTGGACCAGTCTTTGGATCACGGTCCATCTTTTCCAACTGACCACAGAGACGTAGACCGACAGTCATAAGCTGGGCTGATGGTTCTTCATCAGTCAAATTTACTACTGAGAAAGCAAACTTATTGTCTGGCTTGTTACCGGTACGGCATAGTGGGCAGTCAGAGGTTCCTAAACAAACGAATGACTTCTTGCCTGGGCGGTTTACCCAGTGCTGAGAAAATACCATTGGTTCTGATGACAAGAACTTAATGAGTTGAACGTCTTCTTCAAACTTGAAGTCAGTGGCGTAACTCTTGCTTGCCTTTTCTTGCACCTTACGTGCTGCAGACCAACCAACTTGAATTGTAGAAGAACGATCCGAGACTTCGTTTTCATCTTCTGCTTCAAATAGAGCGGTTGTGTCAAGGTCCACATCTTCATCGAGATATGAACTGATATTGGTGTTGCGTGCGTTCACTTTAGTTTCCTTAGTGTTATGGCCATTAGGCGGTTTGGTTATTCAGTTTCTTGGCTATGAATCAGTTTCCAGTCTTCATATATTTCTAATGATAGGTCCGGATACCTATTCCAGTCAATTCGAGGGGCTTCTTCAAGTCCTCTTGATTGAAAGCTTGTAAGTATACTTTCTATCATTGCTTTGCTATACATACGCCAACCGGGTTTCTTTTCCCCGTTGACAATTATAGAGCGTAAGCGATAGGGGGCCTTTGGTATGTATCCTTTGCGTTCCCACAAACGAACAGTAACCAAAGGCCTCCCTAATGCTAGTGCAAGAGAGCCAGCGCTGTAAAGTTCTACAACATTACCATTAGGCAATGTCTTTACTTGTGGGTTTTGTGCCCACTCTGCACGCTCTTGCTTTTCTTTCTTTTTACGTTCTACTTCAGGACTTACAGGACGGCGCTTACGTTTAGAGCCTGGATAAAACTCATCAAGCGATGCAAACATCTGATCAATTTTATCTTCACTCATTATAGCGGTTTTCCTCCTTCGTCTAATCCTTCTGCAATTTTTCGTAAAGTTTCTACTGCTACCTTAGCAGCACCGTAGCGATCTAGCCAGCGGTTAAACAAAAGCTTATCCCAGTTGTATAGAGCTTCTGCAACCTTTTCTACTAATACATCGTCAGTCATCGGTGCTTCCGGTGTCTGTGGTATGGGCATTTAATAAATGGTCTAAAAGATCTACAAGTTCAGTAAACTCTTTATCGCATACCGGGCAAAGATTAACCTCATTAAGTGCCATGTTTTTAAATACCCCCATTATTAGGCCTTAGTCAAAACAAAGGCGTGAGTAACTGACTTACTAAAGATAGAGTCTACATCTTCTTCTGTCAAAAGACCCTCTGCTAAACATGCCATTACTTCATCTTGATTTAGTACAGGCTTTAACTCATAGCAGCGTGCCGACAATCCCTTTTCACGGAGCAGGTCATGTGCTGCCTGCTCATCCAACTTGTTTGAGACACGACGCTGGCGCTGCATACCATTATAGCCATTGTATTCTGGCATGTCATACCACTTGTGGCCTTTATCATCTTCAAGACCATTAGAGTCTACAAAAGACATAAGTTCTTTTTTGATTTCATCTTGACGCTTTGTTAGGTCATCAATATTGCGCTTTAGATGCACATACTCGTGAAACATGCTGTCTAGATCCGACTGCCCTACAGTCTCTAGTGTAGGCAGATTTTCTTTACCAATTACGTTTGGCATATTACCCTCCTGGTTAATTAACTTTCTGTAAGTTCTTTCAATGCCTCAATTACTATATCAGTAACTGTGACACCTAACTCAGCTGCCTTTTCTTTGGCAGCATTCCAGAGATCATCTGGAATCCTAATAGTGCGTGTTGGTGTTTGGTTTGACACTACATCTCCCATATCGAACTCCTCCAACATCCTAGTATACTTCTAAATAGATTGCAAAAACTGCTTAAGTGACCCTACTGTTAACTCCAAAGAACCCTTGCTATCCATACCTTCTCCGTCAATAATAGCATTGGCTACTGACAACTTTTGCTGCAGCATCTCATATTGACGTTCTTCAATAGATCCCTTGGTGAGTATATCTTGAATAACTACGTGCTCCCACTCACTTGAGGCTCGTTGTATACGGCCATTGCGTTGGGTTGCTAAACCTGCGTTCCAGGGTAGGTCGTAGTTAATAAGTAGGTTAGCCTGAGGGAGATCCACCCCATACCCACCAGCGTCAGAACTGACAATAACACGGGTAGCAGGATCAGTTTGAAAAGTGACTTTTGCATGTTCTTTTTCCTTTGCATTCATTTGCCCTGTGAATTTCTGAGCCTTAACCGTTACAAACTCTTCAGCAATAATATCAACCATGTTAACAAAACTAGTAAAGATTACAACTTTGTTTGCTTCGTCTTGTGAAAGAAAGTCTAAGACTATTTCTTTTAATACGTTAAGCTTAGGTGCTTTTTTAAGCTTATCAAGCATCCCTGCAGCAACTAATTCTCCGGCATACTTTGAACCCTCTATGCCAAAAGGATCAAAGTTATTAGCGTTACCGCTTTTTATTACTAACTCTGGGTGATCACACAGTAATCGAAGAACAGTAAGTTTTGACATTATCCTGCCCCGGACTTCATTAGCCTCTGGATCATAAACCTTATCCCCAAAGATCTTAAGATTTGGAAAGTCTATAACTACTTGATTTAAATCATCTAAAAGATCTTCACAAATAATATTATAAAGATTTTTCATATTTGATTCCATTGGCACAAGGATTGGAGCTGCATGTATTGTCTTTGGAAGGTATGGAGATACGTCTGGATCACTTTGGCGTTTACGCACACAAGCAGTTCCTAATTTGGTATGCAAAGAATTTAAGTTCTTATACCGCTCAATCCAACCAAAATAATTACGCACAATGTATTTAGCATCAAAAGAGATAAAGTCCCCAAGGATAGTTTTATCAACAAATTCCATAATAGAAAACAGTTCCTCTGCCTTGCCGTTTTCTACTGGAGTACCGGTCAAAGCAAATACATAAGGTGCTTTTAATTTTTTTGCTGTCTTAGACCTCTTTGACTTAAAACTTTTTAAAGCTGTGGCTTCATCTGCAACAATAAAATCTAGCTTCATTTTCTTTATAAGCTCGAAATCATTAACTAATTGTTCGTAATTAATTATTATATAATCATAGTCTTTATAGCTAGAGTATTGTTTGATCCGGGCGGAAGGCGTCCCATCAATTACTAAAGAACTGGATGTACCCTCGGTAAACTTTTCTATTTGAGAAGCCCACTGATATTTCAAACTAGAAAGGCAAATAACTAGCCCGGGCTTATCTACACGGTTATCTTCTATTAGCTGCTCTATTGCAGCAATAGTAATTACAGTCTTTCCCAGGCCGAGGTCATATGCAACAAGCATGCGTTCTTGCTTGCACATACGTTCTACAGCCTCGACCTGGTAGGGGAGGAGTTCACCCTTAAAAGACATTACACTCCTAGAATTGCTGCTTTACCTAATACACAATGCTTTGCAGTCTCAACACCACGATGTATAAGATCATCGGTCATTTCACCAATGTCCTTACATTCTACACCATCATAGTTAAAAAACTTACATTCCATACCGGTTTTGCGGCAAAGATCTAACATACGTAACGCTGCAATACGCCCGGGCTCATCATTATCAAAAGCAAAGATTAGATCTCTAGTCTCTCGCATAATTTTAAATTGATCTGGACTTACTGCTGTACCAAATGTGGCTAGGCCACCTTCGATACCTGCTGAATGCAATCGTACTGCATCCAGAGGACTTTCTACAACAATCATTCTATTGTCATATTCAGTGTTGTAGCTATTGAATAAGGTTTTGCTTTTTGCAATACCTGTTGGACGATTTTTAAAGTAACGCTCTTTGTATCCTTTTTCTTGCCAACCCATAAGTTCGTTATCTTCCCAAGTACGAATAGGAAGAATCCAACGACTGTTACCGGTGTCCCAAAGAATTCCGTAATGTTTTACAGACCCCTCCGTTAGTAAACGAGAATCTAAAGCGTTCTTAGGAAAATTCTTAGAGAATAAAGCTAGACGTGCCTCGCTCATTGGGACTGGTTTTGGCACAGCAATGTAAGAATCTTTAATGTCTTCCATTTGCTTTATAAGCGTAGAAAGGTCAATACGAGTATTTTGTCGCAGCCACTCTTTAGCACCCTCAATATCAAGACGATCCCAAGAGGTATAAAACTCTTTTTGTTCCGCTACAAGAGTTAAAAGATTTCCCTTATACCCACAAGAAAAACAATGGTGAACTCCGGTCTCAGTATTAATTGACCACGATGGGTTTTGATCTACCTTACCGGTACGTAGTTCGTGACCTGGGCATAGAGCAGTAATCTCATCCCCACGCTCACGTTCAATCTCAATATCGAGATTAGCAAGAACTGCTTTTACTTTGTCCTCTGTAAGAATCATTCCTGCTCACCGTCTAACGCTTTAATTGTTGGGCAAGGGTATTGCGGATAGTTGTTTTCGTCAATGGCACACTCTGAACAGGTAATGTCGTCGGCAGGCCCATTGATAGGCGTATGGATTCCCCGCACACGCTCTTTGATTTCTTCCTGTGCAGAATCCCATAGCGTACGCTGCCAATTATCTAAGCAGCTTTCCCGAGTAAATTTAAACTTCGGCATTTTGTTCCTTTTTTAATTTTGCCCTCAATGTTTCACGTTGCCGTTGCGTAGTTGCTCCCCAGATACCTTGTAGGTTTGGTTTGCGAACAGCATAGCGAAGACACTCTACTAAAACTGGGCAGCCGTTGCAAATTTCTTTTGCTGCAGCTATACCTGCACGATCAGATGGGTGTGGAAAAAACATATCCGGATTTTCTACATACATACAGGCCTGTTGACCTTCAAAATTTGGACCAAAATCCATGACTTCCTCCTAGTCAGTATATTTATTTATAAGCCAAAGTATAACTATTAGTGCTGACAATAATGCTATTGATTTCATGGCGCACCATATTCTTGAAACTTACCGTTTTCCCAATCCCAAAGTAGTTCTACTTCTACCTTGCCGCAGTTACGACTAGCTTCAATACGAAACAGACGAGAAGAATCATCAAACTCATCTTGCCGTTCAAGAGCTAATATCACATCCGCATCTTGAAAGAATGAAGATGAATATCCAATTGACTGGGCGGATACTCGACCTTTTTTCATCTTCCACTCAAGTACCTGAGTAGTGATAACAACCGGCTTACGTACTTTCTGTGCAAGCCGTTTTAATGATCGGGTGATATTTGTTAATGCAAGGGCGCTGTTTTGTTCCCCGCTGATCTCATCAGTCATAAGGTAAACACCGTCTACAAAAACAATATCTGGTTGAAGCTTATCGATCTTTGCTGACAATCCTGAAATAGTACGAGCAGAGACGCTATCAGTTAAGTAAAAGTTATGCATGGTCTCCATACGAGATAGCATTTTTTGATACCTAACTTCTTCATCAACTTTTAGATCGCCACGAGTTAACCGCGCATAAGAAATGTTTGAGCGCATTGCATCGTGACGTGCTTTTTGTTCTTGATTACTCATCTCAAAAGACTGAAACATTGGAACAAATCCGTCTTCATGTAAATTGACCGCAGTCTGTAGTGCAATCACTGACTTACCTGTTTTAGGTGGAGCAATAATTACTACAAGCTGCCCGGGCTGCAAGCCTGCCGTTGCTTGATCAATCAAAGAGAACCCTGTGGCCATGCCAATCAAACCATTAGGACGAGTTTTTATGTCTAGGTATTCTTGGTATCGACTTGCAGGGTTAGACGTAAGATCTACATCGGTAGACTGGCTAATGCCGTCATCAAATAAACCTGCAACACCTTTTCCCATCAACTCTATCGCAATAGTATGATCGCCCGAAGCTATTGCCTCTGCAGCATCCTGAACTATCTCTATAGTTTTTTGGCGCTTACGGTACTCAACTAACTGATCAAGTAAGTACTCTACAGAATCTTCAACTTGCAGCAATCGATAATTTGGAAAGTTATCTTTTACAGTAGTAGCTGTGGGAACTTCGCCATACTTTGAATAGTGCGTACGAATAAACTTCCACACAGATTTGTTTTCATCTACGTAGAACCAATTATCTTCTAAGCCATACTCCATTATCTTTGAGATATCTCGAGTACGGACTGCACGACTGATTAATCGTAATTCATTATCAGCAGCCATTAAACCCTCCCAAGGTCATAGTACCAACTACCATAGCGTAGTGCGTTCTGGGGTATGTCAATTACACACGCCAAGTCACTTCGATATGGCAACTCTGCCACAAGATCTGAAATGACTCCATAGGCCTTACCATATCTAAATGGGTTAGTGCCAAGATTATCCAGGTCCTCCATTACTTCGTCCATTTCTTTTTGAGTATAGCCAAAACCGACCAACTCTAAAATGAAACCGGTATACGAGGAGTAATTCCAGAACCTAGACAACATACCATAGTTGTATGTCACTTCTTCAGTAGTGTGTGGAATAATACCAAAAACTTTTTTTATTGCCGGAGCTCTATCAATAAAACAATCAATAGTTACTACGGCCCTACGTGGAACTTCGTTACTTAAATCCCCTCCTTGCATAATCTAAGCCTCTATGTATCCATATTTGATTACAAACTCACGAAACTGCTCAGCGGATTCATTTGCTGCAGCACTCTCGTCTTCTGTTGCCCGTGAAGAAACTTTAAGCGGGTACACACCACCATTGCGGCGAGCACGTGCAACAACTGTGCGAGTATGAGTACATACTTGCCTATTTTCAAATGAGGTACAGGTGCAGCGAACAGATTCGCTACTCAAGTCAATAGAAACTTCATAAACACCTCGCGGTGATAAAAAGAATTGAACTGTACGCCAGTCAGCAGCCATTGTTTTATCCTTCATTTTTCCTTCGATCTCCCTCTTCTGATACTATGTTTAGTGGAATAAATGCTTCATGTGCAAAACTTTCCATAGGTTGCCCATAAACCTCACCCCAATTTTTTAATGGAACGTTCGTTGTAACGATAGTAGGTAATCCTGCATTGTAACGAGACCGAAGAACAGAGTCAAAAGTGTTCTCAGCCCAGCCAGATGCAGTTCTATGTTCCTTACCCAAATCGTCAAGCACTAGGATACTAATATTATCCAAAGGTTTGGCATCGCCATATATGCTTTCCATAAGTGCAGCATCACTGCCGTCATCTTCTTTCCAAGCACGTTGTTGAATACGTAGTAGCTTTGGATAGTCTACAAATAGTGCTGGTTTCTTAGCGAATGTTTCAGTCGATCCCCAAAACTCTGGGGCAGACTTCCGCAATACTTCCTGCAGTACAACACTAGCAAGAGTAGTCTTGCCGTGTCCTGGCATGCCAACTAAAAGTAATCCTAATCCGCACCTAGATGACCCACGAGACTTAATAATTTCCCCATTTAAAACCAGATCTATCCAAGTTTGTATGGTAGTTGCGGGGTCATTTTTGTAAGGCCTTAAGTCATCCAAAGTAAGGCCAATAAAACGTTCTGGAATTCCAGCTTGATTTATCTGGCTCCTCACGGATGGCCTTAATTCTGACAAGCTATACATTAGTCCTCCAATAGCTTTAGCATACGAGCCTGATGTGCTTCAAACTCATCGTCTGTATAGGCAACTTCTTCAGTCCTTGAATGTATTCCATGAACTGTTGGGTAGTAAGAAATAAACCTACGCCAATAAGGATGACCTATACCGGGATCTTTTGTCAAGCGTGGATCATTAAAGAATGCTCGCATGGCCTTTAGCATTGCTAACCGAGTGACTCCATCACTAACTTGACGGTTAATCCAAGTAGCAAGATTCTTGCCGTTAACTTGGCTGGGAACATTAGGCGCAGTATTTCGGGTCAATTCGTAGAACTCACTGACTAAGTCTTCTGTAGTCCAGAGTTCCTCTGGCCGTTCATTCCTAAGCATGCTAGCTGGGACTGCTTCAAACTTAGTTTTTTTGTACTTAGCTTTTCGAATTTCTTTTTTATCGCGTAGGTCTAAGGCTCCTATTGCCCCAAACTCTTCTTCTTCAACCCATTTCTTTTTAGCCTTGGGTTCCTGTGGCTCTTCGTCAAGACCTGGCCAACTCACTAGAACATACTCCTCTTCATTGTTTACTTCCTCGGGCGGCACGCCCGATACGTTATTAGAACTTACGTTAGTAAGTTCTATTAACGTACTTAAGCTACTAGTACTATAGCTAATAGCGGTACCGTATTGCAGGTGCCCTGAAAATCCGTCTCCGGTAAACCAGGCCGGGGTGATACTCAATTCGTAAGCCCATTGGCCATTTTGATCCTGGAATCGGGTTTCAGTCAGATACCCAGCATTAATTAGTTCCCGCAGCGCTTTTCTTATGGCATCTCGACCCTCTGGAACTAGGGGGTATATTTCAGATGCGGACATGGCCCGACCCATGCCAATAAATAGGCCCCAAATGCCCCTAGAACGCAGCGAGAGCCGCGTATCCGTCAAGGGGGTAGAACTTATCATAATGCCCTCCTAAACGCCTTACAGTGGCGGTACACGCCTCGGTAGACGCCTAACTATACGTGGGTCCCTGCTTTCTAGCAAACTAACCACAGAAACAGATAAAGTTATACCAGCAAAGGCTGATGCCAGAGCCGTAAATATTAACATTCCTGGCTTTGTCGTGTCTGTAAAATATGTGCCTAAAAGGCTAATAAAAAAGGCTAGCAGGCCCCTATATTTACCAAGATTTATTACTAATTCTTCTACAGCAGTTAATACAAACGCCGTAGCTAATGAAGCTATAACTAAACTAATCATGCCCTCACCCTATCTATATAATCTGCTTAAATACAACTCGATCAAAAAGCACTGAATTTGTAGAGCTTCTAGTCGTAGGTGTATACCTTAAAGTAACCTTAGCATATGATGCTGTACTTGGAGCAGTAAGGTTGTCGGTTGCGTCTGCAACCTCTATATAATTCCAACGATTTTTAGTAGTAATTGGAGTATCTTTGTAAACTGTTGAGCCAGAAATTGCAGTGTTTGTCGAGTCAAACCATTCTACAGTAATTCTAATAGTTCCTGCGTCTGCGCTAGAGGTAATCTGAGCAGCTGCATTGCACACGTACCTATTGCCTCCACCAACAAAGATAGAATTTTGATATACATCAAAAGAAGTTTCACTAGTAGTTGTGTTCGTTAGTTTTAACCAAGAGGTGCTATTAGAGCCCACTTCTCCATACAAAGCTCCCTTGCCAACAACCCTAGCCATTGTAGTGTTAGCACTGCTTGTGCTCCATCCATAAAGGCTTTTTTCAAACGAGGCTGATTTAAGTAACGAGTCTACATTCTCTAAATCAAAATACTCTAACTCTCCAAGCTTTACAATGAAGCTAGATCCCAGTGGGGTGTAGTTAGGAAGGTTAGCCGTTAGTCGACTTAGCTTATTAGCTAATTTAGGCCAGTAGTAGCTCTTACTACTTCCGGTAGCTGATTGCATAGTCGAATAAATTTTTTGCGCATTATCTCTAGGATGAGTAATGGCAATAGTTGCGGAGTCTGCTGGATCAACAAATGGAGTTGGGTTAGCACTAAGTTCTGCTTGAACACCATCTACGTACCAAGTACCTGTAGCTATAGACGATGTTATTACTACCCCAACCGTTGGAGTAGTTGTGGTTGCTTTGTCTGCCAACCCGGTTACAGAAAGACGTGTCCAAGTATTTGCAGGAACTGTAAATGATTTTATTGCATATCCGTTATAGGTATTAATCGTATATGTTCCTGCAGGTCCGTAAACGTACGCAGATACGCTGACCTCTTCGCCTCCATAAGGGAATGGAGCAGTTGTGGGAGAGCCTGAAAGCGTCATGTTTGAGGGGTATTTAAACGTAGTAGTTATATAACTGTTTGCTGCAGAAGTTACAATCTTTCCAACGTAAGTACCAAACATTGCAGGTATTCCAGCCGAAGTATAAGTTACTGAAGTTAAGGTTCCATTAGAAGCTGCATAACCAGTGGTGGATCCGGAACCCGATGCTTCAAAAGAAGGATTATTAATAAGATTAGTGCGTAATTTCTTTTCCCACTGACAGTCTCCAGCTGCAGCAAAAAGATCATTGTAAGGGTCAAATGCTGGAACAAGGTTTGTTGTAGTGGTGTTTACACCACCGCTGCCCCAGAAAAACGGCTTTAATTTAGATCCTTTTTCTAAGAGGCACCCATCAATGTAGTAAACATTTCCGTTAGTCATTGCAGGAAAAAATATTGATGCTTTAACTCTAGCGGGTACAGTGTTTGGAGTTCTAAAAGTAACAGATACTCTATTAAACTGAGTGCTGCTTAAGGTTACGTTACTTCCAACAGTTCGATATTGATAATTAGCAAGACGAATTATTGGTAGGTTTATTGTTATACCTGAAGCTGATAATTTATCGCATAGGAAACTAACAGAATAGTTTCCATTTTTACTATGGACTACAGCTTCTGCCCATTTGCTAGTGTCATATCCATCAAAGATTTTAATACGATCGCCAATTTTAAAAGATTTTGTGCCTGAGGTAAGAAAATATAATTCTTGTAAATCGGTTAAAAGTGGGGTAAAAGCCCCCGAATTGGTTACTCCGTAATACCCCGTATCGGTAGAGGATTGAATATTATAGTATGTCTCGCCTGTACCTAAAGTATCCGTTGAATTAATTGCATAAGGATTTGAGTAAGTATCCCCAGAGGTGTCCCCATTAACTGCTACATACTGTTTTAAATTAAGGCTTGACAAAGTTGAAACTGCGGCAGAACCTATACCTACAGTTGTAGTAAGAATTGGGGAATCTATATAAAATACATCGGTACTAGTGCAGTTAGTAAAGTCAATAATTACTTGCATTGTGGCTGCTCCAGAAGGAGGGTTAACAACATCTGTAGTTATTTTTTGACTTGTAGAAGTAACAGCAACTGTTTTAGTGGTTGTAGAGAGCGCCGTTCCCGAAGAATTAAACCATCTCATTCCAAGAGTAACGCTTCTGCTAGAAGTTAAATTGCTGTATATGTTTAAAGAAGCTGAATAAAAGTAAGATGAGGTTACAGATATTCTGCT
>Ga0214923_10003111_pt1 | contig 21175 bp, 22 predicted proteins | sample LL1510_MetaG_FD_177993 | JGI IMG/M metagenome (GOLD analysis project Ga0214923, IMG submission 177993) | Freshwater microbial communities from Lake Lanier, Atlanta, Georgia, United States - LL-1510 | ecosystem: Environmental > Aquatic > Freshwater > Lake | place: USA: Georgia | collected...
GCCGGTGAAATGGCCAAACTGCACAGTCTCGCTCGCACATTGCGCGAACAGTGTCCGTGGGATGAAAAGCAAACCCACGATTCGCTCGTTCGCTATTTGATCGAAGAGACCTACGAAGTGGTCGATGCAATAGGTGCGCTTGACCCAGACGATCAAGCAACCGACGAAAAGTTCATCGAAGAACTAGGTGATCTGCTCTATCAAGTTGAATTTCATGCAACAATCGCCGAGCAACAAGGTCGATTCAGCATCGCTGATGTCGCCCGCTCAATTCACGACAAACTTGTTCGCCGCCACCCACACGTATTCGGCGATGTATACGCTGAAACTGCCGACGCAGTCGTCACAAATTGGGACGCGATCAAGCAGCAAGAACGCGGCGAGGTCACAGAAAAATCAGTCTTTGATGGCGTGGCAAGTTCTTCACCGTCTTTGATGTATTCAACCAAACTGCAAAAGCGTGCCGCTGAGTTTGGTTTTGACTGGCCCGACAGCAAAGGCGCGTCCGACAAAATCGCCGAAGAACTCGGCGAACTAAGCAAAGCCGTCGAGTCAAAGCAAGACGCGAGCGAGATCGCATTAGAACTTGGTGATGTGTTGTTTAGCGTTGTGAATTTGTCGCGTCATCTTGGTGTCGACGCCGAAACTGCTTTGCGCTCGGCTGCAGATAAATTTCGCAGTCGATTTCAAAATGTCGTCGCATTAGCTGAGCAGCGTAAACTCGATCTCGCGAAATGCTCACTAACCCAACTCGACGAACTCTGGGAAATCGCGAAACAAAATCCGTAGAAATCAAGCAGCAAAATGTTGCGGACTAAGGTAGATGCCGATGACAGCAATCAAACGAGTTCATGCCCGCGAGGTGCTCGATTCTCGGGGTAATCCGACGGTTGAAGTCGAAGCAACTCTCGAGTCAGGTGCATTCGGCCGAGCGATTGTGCCGTCAGGCGCCTCGACAGGTGAACACGAAGCCGTCGAAATGCGAGATGGCGGAAAGCGTTATCTGGGTAAGGGTGTTGCAAATGCCGTAAATAATGTCAACACCGAGATCGCCAAGTTGTTGGTTGGCCTAGATGCGGGCGATCAAAAAGGCGTCGACAACAAAATGATCTCACTTGACGGCACACCAAACAAGGCTCGCCTCGGCGCAAACGCAATTCTCGGTGCAAGCCTCGCCGTCGCCCACGCAACGGCGGTTGACAAGAAACTTCCGCTTTACAAATCGATTGGTGGTGACGCCGCCGTGACAATGCCGGTGCCGATGATGAATGTAATGAACGGTGGTGTCCATGCTGACAACAACATTGACCTCCAAGAATTCATGATCATGCCAATCGGCGCCGCAAGTTTCAGCGAGGCATTGCAATGGGGTGTCGAGACCTATCACACTCTGAAGTCTCTTTTGAAAGCAAAAGGCTTGTCGACTGCAGTCGGTGACGAAGGTGGTTTTGCACCAAACTTGGCAAACAACGAGTCGGCCATCGAATTTTTGGTCGACGCAATCATCAAAGCAGGTTTCAAACCTGGCAAAGACATTTCAATTGCTCTCGACCCGGCCATGAGCGAAGTTTTCAAAGACTCCAGATATCACCTTGCCGGCGAGAACAAAGTTTTAACGAGCGACGAACTCGTTGACTGGTGGTCACAGTTGGTCGCTCGCTACCCCATCGTGTCGATCGAAGACGGAATGGCAGAAAACGATTGGGACGGTTGGAAACTGTTGTCAACAACGCTTGGATCTCGAGTGCAACTTGTTGGCGACGATCTTTTTGTCACCAACCCAAAGCGACTTCAAATGGGTATCGATAGAAATACCGCAAACAGCGTGCTAGTCAAGGTCAATCAGATCGGCACTCTCACCGAGACGTTAGAAACCGTCGCACTCGCAAATGCGAACCGATACTCAAGTGTCATGAGCCATCGCAGTGGCGAAACCGAAGACTCGACGATTGCCGATCTCGCCGTCGCGACAAACTGCGGTCAAATCAAAACTGGTGCTCCGGCGCGAAGCGACAGAGTCGCGAAATACAATCAGTTGTTGCGCATTGAACAAGAACTCGGTTCACGCGCTGAATATCCATCTTTGTTCGGGCACTCCACCAAATAACTCATTTTTCAGGCTTGCAGAGGCCAGAATAGAGATGTGAGTTCAACAACCGAACGAAGCATAAATGTCTCGCGTCGCAGCAGGTTGGCGATAATGCCCGTCGGTATATTTTTCATAAGCGCGGTGTTGTTGGCACTATTCGTCATTCCGATGCGCACGTGGACACAACAGCGAGCCAGCGTGGCTGAAAAGAATCAGCAGTTCGCCGCGTTTGAAGACATCAACGATGCGCTACAAGAAGAAGTTGATGTCTTGAAAACCCCTGAGGGAGCGCAAGAAGCAATTCGATCGTCGTTGGGGTATCTCTCGCCAGGCGAATTACGCGTGCCGATGCTCGATATGCCTCGCGCCACAGCAAACCTGCCTGACAAATGGCCCTATACGGTAGTTGCAAATATTTTGCAGGTGCGAACAGCGCAGGCTATTCGCAATGGCAGCGTTGAAATACTGAATCCGCTTCAGCCATAACCGCCGAAATCATATAGATTCATCCTGCTGAATTAGTTGAAAGGACATCGTGGCTGGAAGCATTCTGGGCAATCGCGTTTTACGCAAAGAAGACCCAAAATTTTTGACCTCTGGTGGCAAGTACATCGAAGATTTGAACGATGAGCCACTTTTTGCAGGCGCACTTCACGTCACATATGTTCGTTCGACAGTTGCTCACGCAAAAATCACGAAAATAGATCTGTCAGATTGCAATGCATCACCCGGTGTCGTCGCTGTATTCACGGCCCAAGACCTGGCGCTTGAAGAAGAGCCATCGAATTTCAACCCTGCAGCCAAACGCGCGCATCTGGCGATTGGCAAAGTGCGTTGGGTTGGCGAACTAATCGCCGCAATCGTTACTGAGCGACCCGACCAAGGCGAAGATGCGATCGAACGCGCCGTGATCGAATACGAAACACTCGAAGCGCTAACTGATGTCGAGCAAGCAATGAAAAGCAAGACTCTGATCTACGAAGAATGCGGCACGAACATAGTCATGGGCACGGTCGAAATGGGTATGCCTGACAACACCGGCGACGAGTTGTTCAAAGATTGTGAAGTTGTCGTCAAAGGAAGATTTATGAATCAAAGAGTTGCTCCGTGCCCACTTGAAGCGCGTGGCTCAGCAGCAACTTGGATTGACGGCCGACTTCATCAGTGGATTTCAACTCAACATGCCCAAGGCGTGCGCAACGAGGTTGCTAAAGCCAACAAGATCGATGCTGAAAAAATTCGCATCATCACCCCAGACGTGGGCGGCGGTTTCGGCGCAAAAATCAGCGCCTATTCTGAAGAACTTTTGCTCGGCAATATTGCAAAGCATGTCGGCAAACCAGTGCGATGGCGTGAAACGCGAAGCGAATCAATGATCAGTTTGGGTCATGGTCGGGCACAACTGCAATACATCACGATTGGTGGCACAAAAGCAGGCCGAGTCACCGCGTATCAGTTGAATGCAATTCAAGATTCTGGCGGCTGGGTTGACGTAGGCACCGTACTCGCCCCGTTCATGACTCGCCCAATGTCGCAAGGCGTTTACGACGTCGAAAAAATGGAATGCCGAACGACTTCTGTTGTCACCAATACGGCACCAATCGTCGCCTATCGCGGCGCTGGTCGACCCGAAGCAACAGCAGCAATCGAACGTGCGATAGATCTCTTTGCGGCAGAAATTGGCAAAGACCCCGCCGAAGTTCGTCGCATCAATCTGATTCCAAAATTTATGGAGACTCACAAAACCAAAATCGGTCATACCTATGATGTTGGCGACTACGGTGCCGCCCTTGAAAAGGCAATGAAGGTTGCGAAATATTCTGAAGCACGAGCCGAGCAGGTCGAACGTCGAAAACGCGGTGACAAAGTACAACTCGGCATCGGCGTAAGCGTCTATGTCGAAATCACAGGTGGTGTTGACCCAATGCAAGAGCACGCAAAGATCAGCGTCTTGCCGAACGGACGAGCAGTCGTATACACGGGCACTTCTCCGCACGGCCAAGGACATGCCACATCGTGGGCGATGATCGCCAGTAGCGAAACTGGCATCGACATCGCCGATATAGATGTCGTATGGGGCGATACCGATCTTGTGCCAAGTGGCGGCGGCACGATGGGCTCACGCTCGTTGCAACAAGGTGGCGCCGCCGTACAGAAAGTTTCGATCGAACTAGTTGATCAAGCGCGCAAACTCGCCGCTCAACTGCTCGAAGCAAACGAGAGCGACATCGTGCTCGACAAGTCGACTGGCGCTTTTCATGTTGCAGGCACACCGTCGATTTCTAAGTCTTGGTCTGATGTTGCAAAAGTCGCTGACGCAAAATCTGGTATTAGTCACGAAGGCAAATTTGTTGCGAACTCGGCGACGTTTCCGTTTGGGGCGCATATCGCAATCGTTGAAGTCGATACTGAAACGGGGCAAGTAAAACACCGACGTCATATCGCCTGCGACGACGCCGGCAAAGTCGTTAATCCACTTATTCTCGACGGCCAAATTCACGGCGGCATCGCCCAAGGCACGGCTCAAGCACTGCTCGAAGAGTTTCGCTATGACAGCGATGGCAATCCGTTGACAACTAATTTTGCCGACTACACGTTTATCTCGGCCGTTGAATTGCCGAGCATTGAAGTTGTTCACATGGAGACACCAACTTTTGTTAACCCACTCGGCGCCAAAGGTATTGGCGAATCAGGAACAATTGGTTCGACACCTGCGGTGCAGTCGGCCGTTATAGACGCGTTGTTACACCTAGGCGTGCGTCACATCGACATGCCGACAACTCCAGAACGAGTTTGGTCGGCAATCGCTAGCGCCTCTGCTTAAGTTTCGGAGCCAAAACTTAGTAATCTGTTGTGGTGAACAACTCGCCGATAATCGCAGAAAATCTCGTTCGTCACTTTGGAGACGTGCATGCCGTCAAAGGCATAGATCTCGAAGTCAAAGCGGGTGAAGTTTTTGGCTTTCTCGGGCCCAACGGCGCAGGCAAGAGCACTGCTGTTCGCGTATTGACAACTTTGTTGCGACCAACTTCGGGCACGGCTCGCGTCGCTGGTTATGACGTGGTCAAACAAGCAGACCAAGTGCGTCGCAATATCGGCGTGGCGTTACAAGACGCCGCAATCGACCCTCTTATGACAGGCGCAGAATTGCTCGCCTTGCAAGCGGTGCTCTACGGCATTCCGTCATCGGCGCTGAAAAAGCGTTCTGACGAGTTGCTCGAGCGTGTCGGCCTAACCGCTGCTGCTTCGCGACGTGTTTCGACATATTCAGGCGGCATGCGGCGGCGACTCGATTTGGCTCTCTCGCTGATACATCAACCAACTGTTTTATTTTTGGATGAACCTACGACAGGTTTAGACCCGATGAGCCGACTAACACTTTGGGAAGAGGTTCGCCGCCTGAATCGCGAAGGCACAACCGTGATGTTGACGACACAATATCTTGAGGAAGCCGATCAACTCGCTGATCGAATCGCAATTATCGATCATGGCAAAATCGTGCGCGAAGGCAAGCCTGCAGACCTAAAAGCCAGTGTTGGCGCACCGACACTGATCATCAACACGAATATTGATCAAACCGAAAAAGCAAATGCCGTGCTCAGCACGTTTGGCGATCTGCGACCAGGCGCAGAAGGTGCGCTCGGTGTTGGCCTGCGCGGCGGCGCATCTCAAGTAACCGAAGTCGTTCGCAAACTTGATGAAGCGGGCGTACATGTGCAGCATCTTGAGATCAACGAGCCAAGCCTCGATGACGTTTTTGCTGAGGCAACTGGCTATCGACTTGAAGGCGCTGACAATGCTCCGTCGGCAGGCGACAACGGTGAAGAAGAACCAAAGAAGAAAAAACGCCGGGGACGAAAGTGACAAGTGCCGCCACAATTTCTGGCGAAGTCTCGGTTCAGCGTTCGACATCGGCCGCGATCCGCCAGACAATGGCACTCGCCAAACGCTCAACTCTCGAACTTTTTCGGCAGCCGGCACTCGTGGTGCCGAGCATTGTGTTTCCGTTATTTTTCTCGTTTCTAGGCAACTCTTCATTTGGTAAAACCACATCGTTGCCGGGGTTTCCAAAAGTCAACTCATATCTTCAATTTCAACTAGCAGGCACGATCACCCAAGGCGTGTTGTTCGGTTCGGTCACAGGCGCTGCAGCACTCGCAACTGATATTGAAAATGGTTTCTTTGATCGACTTCTAGCCTCACCTACTTCGCGGCTCTCAATTTTGTTTGGCCGACTTGCAGGCAGCACTATTTTCGGCGCGCTCGAAACAGCAGTTTTTGTCTTGGCACTTCTTCCTTTTGGGGCAGACGTATCGGCTGGGTTGCCAGGCATCATCGCGATGATCATCAGCGGAGCATTGATCTCGCTCGCCGTCGGCGCGTTGATGTCGGCGGTAGCACTCAAAACTGGTTCAGCCGAAGCCGTGCAAGGTACGTTTCCGTTGCTATTCATTCTTTTGTTTTTTTCAAGTGCGTTCTTTCCGCGCGAAACAATGAGTGGCCTCTATAAGACAATTGCTGGCATAAATCCAATTTCGCACCTAGTTGAGGGGCTTCGTGCCTTATCGCTTGAGGGCTTCAGCGTTTCAGCAACAGCACGAGCAATTCTGGTGCCGCTTGCAATCGCGATAGTTGCTTTGTATATCGCAGGTCGACAACTGAGTGCCCGACTGCGAGCCAACTGACGTGAGCAGCAACGCAAATACCGTTTCAACAACTTTGTCGAGCAATGACATGCACTCGACCACGATGCGCAGTTCATGGCAACTAGTAAAACGCAGCTTGATCAATACCCGTCGTCTACCTTCTGCGTTCTTTCCGACACTGGCGATGCCAATCTTCAACATGATTTCGTTCTCGGGCACTTTTTTTGCGCTTACAAGACTTCCTGGTTTCCCAACTGATCGGTCTGTCAACTGGTTCATGCCACTTGGCTTAGCGATGGGCGCAGCGTTCAGCGGTGTTGGTCTCGGGTTTTCGCTTATCCGCGATCTTGAAAACGGTTTCTACGATCGCCTGCGCATGTCGCCAACCTCGCGCTCATCGCTGATTATCGGACCAATTCTTGCCACATGGATTCGCGTCACAATTGTTGCCCTCATAGTTTTTGGTGCAGGCACACTTCTTGGCGCGCGACCAACAGCCGGCGTTCTGAGTTATCTGTGTTCGTGGATCGCCGCGATCGGCATCTCAACAATTGGTGCCGGCTGGGGTCTGGGTCTCGCATTTCGCTTTCAGGACATGCGCGGCGCAGCAATCATGCAGATGTCAATTTTTTTGACCATGTTCCTTTCGACTGCACAAGTGCCGCTGAATGTAATGACAGGTTGGTTGCACACGGTTGCGCGAATCAACCCAATCACAAATATTTTTCGCCTTTCAAGATCGGGCTGGGTCAATTCATCCGACCCTGGTTTTATGAGTTGGTCGAACAGTTACGGCGGTTTAATAGCCATCGCTGCACTAAGTGCTTTGACGTTGGTTTTCGCCTTACGCAGCCTGCAAAAGATAGATAGTTAGAGCCTTGAATCAAGCGCAATTCGCGCTTGAAATCTTCAATTTGTGCGGTCGTGCCTTGCGGGGGCATGATTGCCTGCAGGGGTAAGTGTTCGGTAACCATGCCGAACCATATTTGGGGGTTGAAGATGAAAGTTTCAATCACGGTCAACGGCAAAGAACATCATGGCGATGTTGAGCCAAGAACTTTGCTGGTGCATTACATCCGCGAAGTGATTGGCCTAACCGGCACAAATGTTGGTTGCGACACATCAAGTTGTGGTGCTTGCACGATTCACATGAACGGTGAAGCAGTAAAAAGTTGCACAATCTTGGCGGTACAAGCTGACGGTCAAAGCGTCACCACAATCGAGGGATTAGCAAAAGACGGTGTGATGCATCCGATGCAAACGGCGTTCATGGAGAATCACGGTCTGCAATGTGGTTACTGCACACCCGGCATGGTGATGGCTGCAGTTGGACTACTAAATGAAAACCCGAAGCCAACCGAAGAACAAGTACGGCTCGGACTTGAAGGCAACTTGTGTCGTTGCACTGGATACCACAACATCGTCAAGTCGGTACTCGCTGCTGCGAGTACCAAATAAGGGGGCGTCATGACAATCACCGAAAACAAACCGACCAGCATCATCGGCACACGATTATTGCGCCGTGAAGACCCACCACTTTTGACTGGCGAAGCAAAGTTCACCAACGATCTGAATATTCCTGGTGCTTTGCATTTAGCAGTCTTGCGCTCGCCATTTGCGCACGCAAGAATCAAATCAATCAATGTTTCGGCTGCACTGAAGATTGCCGGCGTTGTTGCCGTGTATACAGGCAAAGATCTGCAATCAACGTGGGCAGCACCAATGCCGTGTGCATGGCCAGTTACTGCCGACATGAAGAATCCCCCACACTTTCCGCTTGCGAGCGACAAAGTTAACTACGTCGGCGACGGCGTTGCCGCAGTGTTGGCAACAAATGAAACTGCGTCGCGCGATGCACTTGACGCAATCGATGTCGAATACGAGCCGCTGCAAGCCGTTGTCGATCTCGAAGATGCACTCAGCGACAAAAACGTCATTCACAAAGACCTCGGCACCAACAAGAGCTACACATGGCCGCTACTTGTTGAAGAAACTCCTGGCTGTGTTGAAGAAGCCTTCAAGAAAGCCAAATACAAAGTCAAAGAACGCTACGTTCAACAACGCTTGATTCCGATGGCGATGGAGCCTCGCGCAATCGCCGCGGTGCCACAGCCATTTGGCGGCGACATCACTCTTTATTCAGCCACTCAAATTCCACACATTTTGAAAGTGATGACTGCACTCACACTTGGCATACCCGAACAGCAAGTGCGCGTCGTCGCACCAAGTGTCGGTGGTGGTTTTGGCTCAAAACTAGATGTTTACGCCGAAGAACTTCTGTGCATGGCACTCGCCCGCAAACACAACACACCAGTGCGTTGGGTTGAAGAGCGATCAGAAAATGCGCAGGCGACGATTCAAGGTCGTGGACAAATTCAAGAAATCGAGCTGGCCGCTGACGAAAAAGGCAAGATAACCGCGGTGCGAGTGCGAATCGTCGGTGACATGGGTGCCTATTTGCAACTCGTCACACCTGGCGTGCCTTTGCTCGGTGCGTTTTTGTATGCAGGCGTCTATGACATTCCGAAGGCATACGACTTCAGTTGCACTTCGGTGTTTACCAACTTGACACCGACAGATGCATACCGCGGTGCTGGTCGACCTGAAGCAACATATGCAATTGAAATGGCGATTGAAGCGCTCGCCCGAGAGATGAAAATCGACCCGTTTGAATTGCGCAAGCGCAACTACATCAAAAAAGAGCAGTTTCCGTATACGGCATTTAGCGGTTTGACATACGACTCTGGCGATCACCTACTGGCAGCAGAAAAAGCCGCCACGCTGACCGACCTCGCTGGTGTTCGTGCACAACAGAAAAAGCAAAATGTGCCCGGTGCGACGAAACTTCTCGGCGTCGGCATGAGTTCGTATTTCGAGATGTGTGGTCTCGCACCATCTCGCGTTTTGGCATCACTTAACTACAGCGCTGGCGGTTGGGAAGCCGCAACAGTCCGAGTGTTGCCGACCAACAAAGTTCAAGTCATCACAGGCACTTCACCGCACGGTCAAGGACACGAAACTTCGTGGGCAATGATCGCATCAGAAAAACTCGGTGTCGCACCCGAAGATGTCGATGTCTTGCACAGCGACACGGCGATCTCAGCATTGGGTCTTGACACCTATGGCTCGCGAAGTTTGCCCGTTGGTGGCGTCGCGATTGCACTCGCCTGCGACAAAGTGATCGAGAAAGCAAAATTGATAGCCGCGCATCAACTTGAATGTGCAGCCGAAGACTTGCAGTTCGTTGGCGGCACTTTCAGCGTCAAGGGCTCACCCGATCGCGCTTTGCCGCTTGCCGCAATCGCTTTCGGTGCGTTCACGGCACACAACCTGCCAGATGGCTGCGAACCAAACCTCGAGGCTCAAGTTTCATATGACCCACCAAACTTTTCGTGGCCATTCGGCACGCACATGTGCGTCGTCGAAGTCGACACCGAAACAGGTGCGGTGAAGATTTTGAAATACATCGCGGTCGACGACTGCGGTAATCAGATAAATCCGCTGATTGTCGAGGGCCAAGTGCACGGTGGCGTGGTGCAAGGCATCGCCCAGGCATTGTTTGAAGAAGCCGTTTACGACAGTGACGGCAACTTGAAGACTTCGACACTCGCCGAATATTTGGTGCCAGCGGCGAGTGATGTGCCAGCAATTACAACTGGTCACACGATCACGCCGTCGCCAACAAATCAGCTCGGCGTGAAAGGTATCGGCGAGGCAGGCACAATCGGTGCAGCACCGACAGTGATGACGGCGATCATTGATGCGCTGTCAAGTCTGGGTGTCACGTCGATGGCGATGCCAGCATCACCACAGACGGTGTGGAAAACAATTCAAGAAGCAACTCGTGGAGGTAAGAAATGATTCCTGCAGCATTTGATTACAAGCGGGCATCGTCTGCCGCCGAAGCAATCTCACTTGTCAGTCAATATGGCAGTGATGCCAAGTTTCTCGCAGGTGGCCACAGTTTGTTGCCGCTGATGAAATTGCGTCTCGCACAACCAGCAATGTTGATCGACATCGGTCGCGTCAAAGATTTGTCGTACATCAAAGATGCGGGCAACCACATCGCCATTGGTGCACTAACACGCCATATGGATGTCGAGACTTCAAAAGTTCTGCATGAGCACGCACCATTGCTTAGCCATGCGGCTGGTCATGTTGGCGATGCTCAAGTGCGACATCGCGGCACGATCGGTGGTTCGATCGCGCACGCCGACCCAGCCAGCGATTTGCCAGCCACAACGCTTGCCCTTGGCGCAACTTACGTGGTACAAGGCCCAAGGGGTCAACGCGAAATCGCCGCTGCCAACTTTTACAAAGGCTTTCTCGAAAGTGATTTGGCCGCCGACGAGATGCTGGTTGAAATTCGCGTACCAAAAATGCAGGGTGCCGGCTGGAGCTTTCAAAAGTTCAACCGTCGCGCGCAAGATTGGGCGATTGTTGGCGTTGCCGCTTGGCGTCGCAAAGGCGAAGCCGGTGTTGCGCTTGTAAATATGGGCTCAACGCCGATTTTGGCCACGAGCGTTGCAGGCGCGATCGCCAAAGGCGCTTCAATCAGCGACGCTGCAGCGATGGCATCTAACGAAGCCGACCCGCAAAGCGACTTGAATGCTTCGACCGAATACCGCAAACATTTGGCGAGCGTGTTGGTGCGCCGCGCACTCGAAGCCGCGTCAAAGTAAAACGAGAAATCTCGCCACGAAGTGGCGCGAATTAAAAATTAATTTGTGCCGCTGAACGCGTTGCAATGTATGGCTTGAAGTATTTGGCTCGAATCTCGTTATGCAGAGGGTTCTCGTCGTACACTCGCCAACCTGCGACATCATCAAAAGTTGCCACAATCAAATAGTCGGCGTTTGTCGGGGCCGAAACGCCAAGATCGGGTCCGCAGTGATAACTGCGCACGGTTTCAATTTGCTTGACCATATCGTGAAGAACTTTCGTCACCGTCTCGTGATAGTTCGCAGGCACTTGGTCATTCCAAGTTATTGCCACGACATGCTGCAACATCAGATCAAACCTGTGTAAGCCCCGCCATCAACTTGTAAGTTGACGCCTGTTACAAATTTTGCCGACTCGCTGCACAAAAATGCCACGACACTTCCGAAATCTTTCGGGTCACCGACAAAACCCGCGGGTATGTCAAGCGCCTTGGCGTCTGGTGTTTTGCCGTACAACTGTCTGATGCGATCGGTGTCGTGGGTGCCCGGCTGTACCGTATTCACGGTTACGCCGTCGCCAGCAACTTCGCGTGAAACTGTTTTCAGAAAACCAGTCAAACCTGCACGAGCAGTATTTGACAAAATCAAGTTTGAAATCGGTTGACGTACGGCGATCGAAGTTATAGCCACAACTCTGCCCCACTTACGACTTTGCATTTGTGGTACGACGAGTTTCGTCATCGCAATCATCGACATCAAACCGTTAGCAAATGCTTTGTCATAACTCTCGACACCCGTGCTAGCGAATGTGCCAGCGGGTGGACCACCGCTGTTCAAAATCAAAATGTCGATGTGCCCAAGAATCTTTGTGGCTTGCTCGACAAAACTCTCGCCACCTGCAACCGATGAAACATCACAAGAAATGCCGACACATGGGTCGCCAATTTTCGTAGCAGCATCTGTGGCACGTTTTTCGTCACGACCACACACGACAACTCGCACTCCGTCGTTGGCTAATGCTTGGGCAGTCGCAAAACCGAGACCCGCCGAACCCCCTGCTACTGCTGCGGTACGTCCTGTCAGCCCGAGATCCATAGTTCTTCAGATTAGAGCCCATAAACGACACACGACGCCCCGCAAAGGCCCTGCCGAGCGTGTAAAGAGTGCTAACGAAAGGCCATTGAGCCTTATAATTAGCCGTGTTAGGTGGTGAGACCCAATGGGCCGATCGGCAATTCCGCCGCGGTCGAGTGAGCGTTACCTTGATGCGATAGCCGACGCGGAGACGTTTCCGTATTGGTTAGACGACGTTGACGAGCCCGACTCGAACCCAACTGCTGTTCACGACGAAGACTGCGACCTGTGCGTAGTTGGTGGCGGTTTCACTGGTCTATGGACAGCGATCATCGCCAAGCAACGTGATGCGAACCGCGATGTTGTGCTCATTGAATCACACGAAATCGGTTCGGGTGCGACCAGTCGCAATGGCGGCTTTATGGATTATTCGTTGACTCATGGCATCGCCAACGCCCAAGAGAGATTTCCCGATGAGGTCGCGATTCTCGAGCAACTCGGTCGTGAGAACTTTGCTGAAATTGAAAAACTAATTCGTGAGTACAACATCGATTGCGACTTTGAGCGCAACGGCGCGATTGAGGTAGCAAGCAGTTGGCACCCAGAAAATTACACAGAAGAATTGCGCGATGACTATGTGCACCTCCGCGATCTCGGTCATGATGTCGTTTGGCTCGATCGCGACGCGATTCGAAGTGAGGTTAATTCACCAGTATTCACCGGAGGCTTGTGGACAAAAGATTCGTCTGCACTAGTTGACCCAGCGCGCTTGGCTTGGGGTCTAAAGCGGGTTGCTCAAAATCTTGGTGTCAGAATATATGAAGACACCCGAGCAGTTGACCTGAACGACACCAAGAAAAAAATCGAGATCAAAACTCCGCTGGCAAAAATTAAAGCCAACAATGTTGCACTAGCAACAAATACTTTTAAGCCGCTCGTACGCAAAGTCAATAAATACATTGCACCCGTTTATGACTATTGCCTTGTCACAGAGCCGTTGACTGCAGAACAACTCGCAAGCATCGGTTGGCACAATCGTCAAGGCCTCGCCGACTGCTCAAATCAGTTTCACTACTTCAGACTTACAGCCGACAACAGAATTTTGTGGGGTGGCTACGACGCGATTTATTACTTCGGCGGCCAAATGGATAAAGAACTCGAATCACGACCCGAATCTTGGGCGATGCTCTCGCGACAGTTCTTCACCACATTTCCGCAACTCGAGGGCGTCAAATTTTCACACATGTGGGGCGCACCAATTGATACATGCGCGCGATACAGCGTCTTTTGGGGCACGCAATTTGATAATCGCGTTGCATATGCGCTTGGCTACACGGGCTTGGGTGTTGCTGCCTCGCGTTTTGGGGGCGAAGTAATGCTCGACCTGCTCGCAAAAAATGAAACTCGTGCTACACAAACCGAATTCGTCAAAACTAAACCACGCGCGTTTCCGCCAGAGCCGTTCAGATTCATCGGCATTCAAGCAACTCGCTGGTCGCTCGACTATGAAGACCGCACGGGCAAGCGCAATTTGTGGCTCCGCCTACTCGACCGCTTGGGCTTGGGCTTTGACTCTTGATCTTCTAGCCTGACAGCATGAGTTTGCAGTCGGTCGCCGATGTTCGAAGCGCACTCGACGAGCACAATTATCTCGCTAGTGACGGTTTGGCGACCGCAGTCTTCTTGGCGATTTCACTCAATCGACCTCTATTGCTTGAAGGCGAAGCAGGTGTAGGCAAAACCGAACTGGCAAAAGTCTTGGCGACGATTCGTAGCAGCGAATTGATTCGTTTGCAGTGCTACGAAGGCATCGACGCCGCACAAGCCATGTACGACTGGGACTATTCGCGACAGTTGTTGCACTTACGCACCGTCGAGGCCACCGGCGAGGCAACATCAATCGGCGCCGAGAAACTCGAAGGTCAGCTCTACAGTGAGCGGTTTTTGATTCGTCGTGCACTTTTGCAAGCGATAGATCAACATGCTGGCGTGTCGCCCGTCTTGTTGATCGACGAAATCGACCGCGCAGACGACGAGTTTGAAGCATATTTGTTAGAAGTACTTTCAGATTTTCAGATTACGATCCCCGAGCTTGGCACATACAAAGCAACAACACCACCGCTGGTTGTGTTGACTTCGAACCGCACGCGCGACGTGCACGATGCACTGAAGCGTCGATGTCTTTATCACTGGGTTGAACACCCCGACTTTGATCGAGAAGTAGAAATCGTCAAACGACGCGTGCCTCAAGTTGCTGAAACTCTCGCCCGTCAAGTCGCAGCCGCCGTCGAAGCGCTGCGCAAGATGCAACTTTATAAACCACCAGGCGTCGCCGAAACAATTGACTGGGCTACAGCACTCGGTCGCCTCGGTGTCGGCGAACTAGACGAATCAGTCGTGCAGGCAACACTTGGCACAGTGCTCAAATATCGCGAAGACCACGAGCGCGTGCAAGAAAATGGCGTTGCCACATTGGTTAAACAAGCCTTTGAACGGGGCTTGTACAGCAACTAATGAATACTTCGTCACCTGCCCACAAAATGGCGGTGGCATTTGCCCGTATCTTGCGTGGCGCCGGCATTGACGTGCCACTTGACTCAGTGATTATTTTCGTCAGTGCCCTAAGCAAAGTTGGTCTTGAAAATCGTGACGATGTTTACTGGGCTGCATACGCAACACTCATTCGCCGCCACGAAGACTCTCAAATATTTGATCGTGCATTCGCCATATTCTGGGATCAACTAGCCGCAGTTGATACGGCTGCATACGAGCAACAAACCGAGTCTGTGACACTGTTAATCGACAGTGAAGACGCGAATAACGACGATCAAAACGCAGCACAAGTCGACGAAGATGAAAATACGCTCACCTTGCGATTCTCGAGCGTCGAAACACTTCGTGAAAAAGACTTCGCCGCATACAGCGAAACTGAACTGCGTGAAGCAGAGCAATTCATGTCGAGACTAAAACTCGCAGGGCCACCAAAACGCTCGTTGCGGCTTCAAAAAGCAAATCGCAAAGGCTCGCGACACGATATACGTCGCACGATGCGCGCGGTGTTGCAAAATGACGGCGAACCAATCGAAAGATACTGGCGCGAGCCGAGTACGAAGCTACGACGACTAGTCGTATTGCTCGACATCTCGGGCTCGATGGAGCCATACGCACGAGCCTTATTGCGATTCATGCACGCTGCGGTGGTCGGTCGTCAACGCGTTGAGGCATTCACACTCGGCACTCGCCTAACCCGAATCACACGCGAACTCGCTAATCGCGACCCAGATCGCGCACTGGCTCGAACTTCAGCCCAAGTTTCAGACTGGAGTGGCGGCACACGTCTCGGTGAATGTCTACAAAACTTCAACGACAATTGGGGTGTTGGCTCACTTGCGCGCGGTTCGATTTTTGTCATTCTCTCTGACGGTTGGGATCGTGGCGAACCCCAAGTGCTGGCCGAACAAATGTCGCGTCTAAAGCGGGTGGCATATCGCGTCATCTGGGTTAATCCACTAAAAGTTAGCCCGGGCTATGCACCGCTGGCACGTGGCATGGCCGCGGCGATGCCCTACATTGATGACTTCGTCGAAGGGCATTCACTCGACGCCCTGCGCGAACTCACCGAAGTTATTGCCCGTGATTCACGAGAGTCAACCGAGTTGCGAAAGGTCAAAAGTAATGCGTGAAATTTTGGGCGATATTGACCGTTGGCGCACGCAGAATAAACGCATCGCGGTTGCACGTGTCGTTGACATCGAAGGCTCTGGGCCTCGCGACCCTGGTGCGGCGATGGCAGTCAACGAAGACGGTGAAGTTTGCGGTTCTGTGTCGGGCGGGTGTGTCGAAGGCGCAGTCGTTGCCGAGGCATTAGAAATTTTGAAAAGCGATAGCCCAGGGCGACTGGTCAAATTTGGCTATTCAGACGACGAAGCATTTGCAGTTGGTTTAACTTGTGGCGGCACGGTTCACCTTTTCATTCAGCCACTGACTTGGTAATTGAACTGTCATGATCTACTCAGCGCTCGCCAACAGAATTCGCACGAACAGACCAGTCGTTCTGCTGACCATTATTGACGGCCCGAACACGGGCGCAACACTTTTGGTTGCACCAGACCAAGACAAAGTTGAAACAGTCGGCTCTCTCGGCGACCCCGAACTTGATCGTGTTGCGTCGCGCGATGCACTCGGCGAACTTGAAGCCGGTCGAACAAGTGTGCGCAACTATGGGCCATCTGGGCAAGTTACGCCAGAAGACCTGCAAGACACTCCAATTGTGCGTGTTTTTGTCGAATCGTTTTCACCACCTCCACAAATGATTATTTTTGGTGCCGTCGACTTCACCGCGGCACTCGCCCGAGTGGCAAAAGTTCTCGGCTATTACGTCGTGGTATGTGATGCGCGCGAAGTGTTCGCGACCAAGCGCCGGTTTCCGATGGCCGACGAAGTTCTCGTCACTTGGCCAACACCCGTTCTTACCGACCGCGGACCAAATCTCGGTGCGCGAGACGCAGTTTGCATTCTCACCCACGATCCGAAATTTGACGTACCAGCGATTCAGGGTGCGCTTAAAACGTCAGTTGGCTATATCGGTGTGATGGGTAGTCGCAAGACTCACGCAAAACGGCTCGAGCGCCTCGCCGAGGTCGGCATTTCAAAACCACAAGATCTCGCTCGCCTGATGTCGCCGATTGGTTTAGATATTGGCTCACGTACGCCTGAAGAAACAGCGATTTCGATTTGTGCCGAAATTATTGGCAAGCGTGTCGGCCGAAATATACCGTCACTTGCAAATAGTGAAGGCCCGATTCATAAATAACTTTTCTCAGAAAGTTATGCCGTTGGGTCAACCCATCGCACCCAGTTGACTCGAGACTCGTCAATCTTGTGCACTTCAACGTTGCGCCCATTTGTTGGCGCCTGAATAACCAAATTTTCGAGACCGAGCGACATCGAAATGTGGCCCGGATACCAAGCCAAGTCGCCAAGTTGCACTTGGCTCGCCTTGACGCGCTCGCCGAATGCGTATTGCTGAGCCGAGCCACGCGGCATGTTGATGCCGGCATTTGACCATGCGAACTTGATCAATGCTGAACAGTCAAGTGCTTTGCCCGGTTCGTCTGCATTTGTCTTGTATGGCACACCAAGTTGAGTGAGTGCGGCAAACAAAGCTTTTTGACGCGAGAGATCTGATTGCATCCAAGCACGCTCTAAATCTTTGCTATCGACTTCAAGGTGCTCAGCGATGATAACTGAAATACTTTTGACCCACCGTGACGCAACATCACGTTGTTCAATTGGGTTGATCTCAGTTGCCGCATCAAGGGCGACCACTGCCCGCTGAGCCTGCATTGCCACCCATGCCGACTCAATGGCAGGCATCGGCTTAGCCTCAACGGCATCTACTTTGATCAGCCCGAGGGTCAACACAGTCGGCATAGCGCCAAAAGTCAAGAAAATAGCCAGTACAAGTGCCCAACAGACAACCCTTGCCAAATTTGGATAATACGAAACTCGAGGTGTCATGATTTTGTTGTCCTTTCGGACCCGCCAAAGTTGGCAGGCAATTTGACTGTTATTTGGTCTCCGCCACAGAGAACCCCAGTTAATGCCTTACTTGTTTCTTACTTGTTTCTTACTAACCATAAACAAGCCGTGTAACAGGGTAACTAGCTCACAAGAAACGAGACATAACACATGTCACAAACGGCGCTATGAAAACCATTATTTACGGTTAAAAGATCTTTCTCTGCTTGAGTCCGCCGTCGTGGCCACAAAAGTTTTAGAATGCATTAATGGCAATTTCAGCAAAAGTACTTAAATCAAAAAGTGAAGCCCAGCAGAAAATAGTTGCGAGCCAGCTTCGAAAACTAAGAAAAATGGCCGAATTGAGTCAAGACGAACTTGCACAGCGCGCTGGCATTGACCGCAAGACGATTAACCGCATCGAAAACGGACATTTTTCACCAACGCTCGACACGATTACTCGTTTGAGCCTCGTTCTGAAAATCGCTCCGAGTGCACTATTGGGCAGTGGTCGAAGCGCAAAAAAGTAATCAAATAACTTCAGCCACTACCGCGGTTTTGTTGGCCGCCGGAAGTGGCTCAAGATTTTTTGGCAATATTCACAAATTATTGACCGTCATCAATGGTAAAACTATTTTTTCGTGGGCTATTCAAAATTGTCTGGCGGCGCAATTTAAACAAGTAATCGTCGTCACTGGCGCGGTTGACTTATCGGCACAAATTTCTGAAGCAAAGTTTGCACAGGCAAATTTGATTGAAGTACACAATCAAGACTGGCAGACCGGCATGGCCAGCAGTTTGCAATGCGGTCTCGCCGAAGCACAGAGACACGCTGCAAGCAGCGTTGTAGTTGGCTTAGCAGATCAACCCGCGATCACGCCATCGAGTTGGCAGCGTGTCGCTAACTCCATGTCGCCGCTTGCCGTTGCGACATACAACGGAGTTCGCGGCAACCCAGTACGAATTCACGCAGAACTGTGGCAGCTGCTGCCGACTAGTGGCGACGAGGGCGCCAGAAGTCTCTTTCGGTCGCATAAAGATCTGCTTGAAGAAGTCGAATGTGATGGTTCAGCCCACGATCTCGACACATCTAGCGACATTGAGACTTTGACAAAGTTGCTTACCAAGTGACCAAGGCTTCAACACAAGACATTGCTCGCATCACCGAGCTTCTAGGTCGCAAACCACAAGGCGATTTTGAAGTTGTCTTGCGTGACAAAAATGGCGAGCCAATCGTCGTCAAAAACGAACCATTGCTGTTTGATGGCACACCAATGCCGACGCGATACTGGCTCGTCGGCGTGCAAGAACATATGGCGATAAGTCGCCTTGAGTCTGCAGGCTGTATTGATCTCGCTGAAAGTGAAATCGACCCTGAAGAACTTCGATTGACGCACGAGCGTTATGCCGCCGAACGCGATAGCGCGATACCCGCAGACCACCAGGGGCCGCGACCTCACGGTGGCGTCGCGGGCACTCGAGTCGGTGTCAAATGTCTGCATGCTCACTATGCGAATTGGCTCGTCAACAAAACTGACGTCGTCGGCCAGTGGGTTGACAGGCGACTTCAACAAGGCTGACAGCACTAACTAGTGTGCGTATGCAATGGATAAAGTATTCGCCGCGATTGATATTGGCAGTAACTCAACGAATTTGCTGATCGTTGATCAATCTGGCAAGACTCTTGAGCGAGTTGTTCGTACGACGCGACTTGGCGCAAACATTGCAACTACTGGTGCTTTAGGTGCCGAGGCAATGCAACGCACCATCGATTGCCTGCGCGAATACGAGTCGTTAATCAAACAACATAATGTTGTGCATCGCCGAACCGTGGCAACAGCGGCATGTCGCGCAGCCAACAATACAAATCAATTTTTTGCCGAGATACAAAAGATCTCAGATACCGAACCCGAACTTATTTCAGGAGAAGTCGAGGGCGCGCTATCTTTCGTGGGTGCAACAGGTTCGCTTGACGAAAAGATGCCAACACTCGTTGTCGACATCGGTGGTGCCTCGACCGAACTCATGGTTGGCACCGATACTTTAGATTTTGCAGTCAGTCTTCCATTTGGTGCAGTCAATCTCACCGAGTCAGAACTGCACCGTGACCCACCGCGACCAGAAGAGCTGACAAATGCGATTTCTTTGGTTTCTGATGCAGTTGACGACGTTGCGCATAATTATCCGCTCATAGGCCAAGTTGATCGTGTGGTTGGCGTAGCCGGCACGGTGGTGACCGTCGCCGCAGTCGAAGTTGGCCAGAAAACTTTTAATCCATCGGCGCTGCACAAACTTAAACTTTCACGCGACGCAGTTGAAGACGTATTTCGCACCCTCGCCACAGAGTCGCTCAATGACCGTGTGTTCAACCCTGGGTTGCCACGAGATCGTGCCGACATCATCGTTGGTGGCTGCTGTGTGCTGGTGGCAGTAATGCGACGATTGCAAATCTCTGAAATAATTGTTAGTCAATACAATTTGCTCGACGGGCTAATCTCAGAACTGCGAAAGAAGAAATCTTGAGTCATTCTTCGAACACTTCACCTAAACGCTTTTTGCATCCCGCTGGTGCGCCCGTTGCCCCGTCGCGACTTTACGGACAGCGAATAATGATGCGACCTTTGGTAGCCCACGATTTTGAGGCCTGGAGCGAGGTTCGGTTGCGCAATGTCGACTGGCTAACTGTTTGGGAGCCACGCCGATCAGATTTTCTTGCTGACCCGGCGACTGACCGTGATGCCTTCGAAAGGCGTTGCGTGGCTCGAGATCGCGAGCGTCAAAACGGTTCGGCGTACACGCTCGGGTTGTTTGTGAACAATTTGTTGGTTGGCGAAGTGAACATCAACAATGTCGTACGTGGTGCAATGCAAACGGGCACGATCGGCTACTGGATCGACCGCAAGCATGCTGGCAACGGATATGTTGCCGAAGGCGTAGCGACAATCATGAAATTTGCTTTCGACGACTTGAACTTGCATCGACTCGAAGTGTGCATTATTCCGCGAAACACTAACAGCAAGCGAGTTGCTGAAAAGTTGGGTCTGCGCCTCGAAGGCCTAGCCGAACGATTTCTTGAGATAAATGGCGTCTGGGAAGATCACTTGCGTTACGCCATCACCTCCGAAGAATGGCACGAACGCCGCGACGCACTCACCCACCAGTGGCTCACCACCAAAAAATAAAAA
>Ga0214923_10003112_pt1 | contig 21170 bp, 17 predicted proteins | sample LL1510_MetaG_FD_177993 | JGI IMG/M metagenome (GOLD analysis project Ga0214923, IMG submission 177993) | Freshwater microbial communities from Lake Lanier, Atlanta, Georgia, United States - LL-1510 | ecosystem: Environmental > Aquatic > Freshwater > Lake | place: USA: Georgia | collected...
AGAGAGGTGCGAAATGCTCAAGAAGGAACTCGATAACCACGATTCCGAGAGGCTGAATAACGAGTTTGCGTGACTCACCGCCAATCTCTCGAACTTCTGTTTTTGATTCGATGGATTTGTTATCCGATACCATGAATTCACGACATTCGAGAGATTTACCGCGCACATCCTGAAGTTTCACATATCCGCGTTCTTGGATTTTATCGATAAGACTAGAGAATGTTGATGGACGACCTATCCCCTTCTTTTCAAGGAGCTGGACTAGCCCTGACTCCGTATAATGCGATTTCGTGTTTCGAAGAGAGCATTTGGTCATGATCCGCTTGAACGGCATAATCAGAGCCGACGCCGACGCAGACGCAGACGCGAGAGATGCAAAATACGTATATTCTCTCGCTTCAGTGTCATACCCACCTGCAACGAGTTTCCACCCCGGTTTTATCACCTGTTCTGCAGTATATCTATATTCACATACTGTCGGTGCGCCTGACACCGACACGCCCGAGACCGCAACCGGCGAAGAAATCGCCATCGTGATTGTTTGACATATTGCCGGCGCCATTAAACTCTCAAGAGTATTTCGATGAATGATAGAATACAGCCGATGTTCTCTCGGATGACAAGATTGTGGAAGTAAAGTTCGAGAGATATCAGTAGGTCGGATGGCTTCGTGAGCCGCGGCGGCGGCGGCGTCCTTTGAACCCTTCGAAGAAGAAGAAACAGACGAGAGATTTCCGATGAGTTCATCACCTGCACCGGATCCAGCACCCGCGAAGCGTTTCCGAATATAGTCGCACGCCTTCACCACGAATTCAGCAGAATATACCTTACTATCTGTTCTCATATATGTAATATATCCCTGCTCGTATAGCTTCTGCGCGACGGACATGGTATCCTTCGGCGAGAGATGCAGGTCGTTACTGGATGCTTGCTGAAGCGTACTTGTAGAATAGGGCGCCGGCGGTGCCTTTGTTACTTTTTTCGGAGCGCCACCCACGGTCGCGCGAAAGCCGGAATCCGGCGCCTTTGAAGTCTCTTGAATGAATAGTTCGAGACATTCTTCTCCAGAAGAATCAGCGGATGATTCGATTTCTCTCGAGAGATGAAATGTAAGATTAAGTTTGGTGAAGATACCAGATACAGAATATACAAGCGTAGCGGTGGATCCTTCTATCTCTTTATAATTCTCGTAGATGAGACGCAACGCAGGAGTCTGGCAACGCCCCGCCGAGAGATTTGTATGTGCAACATAGGTCCATAATACAGGAGATATTTTATAACCGACAACGAGGTCAAGCACCTGACGTGCCTGCTGGGCGAGCACGAGGGACATATTGATAGTGCGGGGCGCAGCTACGGCGGCCTTGAGTGCGGGTTCTGTTATTTCATGGAATATAATCCTTTTGGTTGTTAGCACTGAGAGATTGAAGACTTGACAGAGATGCCAAGCTATTGCTTCACCCTCACGGTCGTCATCGGTTGCGAGGATGACTTCGGAGGCGTCGGCGATGGCGGCACGGAGTTTCGCGACTTGGGCGTGTTTCGACGACATAATCGCGAATTTGATGGCGAAATCGTGTTCTACATCGATGGATTTTAAACCGTCGGCAATCTCTCGGATATGCCCGAAACTGGCGAGACACATGTATTTATCTTTGCCGAGGTAATTCTCGATCTTCTGACACTTGGCGGGGGATTCCACGATGACGAGGGTGCGAGTTTTGTTGTGAGCCGCGGCGGAAGCGGGACGAGAAGCGGCCGTAGCAGTAGCACTAGGCGCGGTTGTCGCACGAGGAGTCGATTGCTTGATTTTAAACTTGGGGGGCATGTGTATGTTGTATAATCATATACAAAATACGCATTCAATTTTATACTTGTTTTATTTTGATTTCATCGTTTTTTTGTGTTTGCGATAACTCTTTTTCCGATACTGTTTTGATTTACGAGATTTTCGTTTTGATAATTTTCTTCGCGAACCGCCCGCTTTCATTTTTTCTTTCTTTTGTGCAAGTAATTTTTTATAAGGTATGGATGTTGAATAATACGGATGGGTTCTCATGTCATAAGATAAGTTCATTGCGTCTATTTTGATAAGCCACCAATTCTCAAGTTCATTTTTAGGAATTGTGGATATTGTATTTTCATCTATGAATGTTTGTAATGTCTGTCTTGCGTTCTCTACCTTGGCGGATGTCGCTGTACTTGAATCAGGATCGCCCTCGACAGGTGGCGGTTTATACATTTGTTTCCCTTTGTCGGCCTGCACCGCAGAATCGATATTCATGATTTACTGATTATTCTGGATGTCGGAATGCTACCGAAGTCAAATTGTTGAGTTATAAAATTGTATTATATATTCTATCAATATTATATCTAATGAACAACTCCAACTGGTACAAATCTCTCAACCAATCACCGCTGACCCCACCCAGCTGGGTGTTTCCCATCGCTTGGACCATATTATACGCACTTATCATCGCATCCGGCGCGGTTTTCCTTACAAATGGTGGAACGGTCCGTTCGGTTGGGTTCTTCTATTATTGCGCAGCGTGGGTTCTAAATCTCTCGTGGTCCCAGATTTTCTTTCGTTTTCAACGCCCAGATTTGAGCTTCGTTGTAATAATGGGAATGCTTGCATTCATCGCCCTTAATATTTACGCGTTTTATCCGGTGAGTCATCTCTCGGCGTATTTACTCGTCCCGTATCTCGCGTGGGTTTCATTCGCAACCTACCTAAATGGGTATATCCTCTTTATGAATCCTTTGCCTGTGCGGCCTTAAAATCCGCCCAACTCAGCTTCTTCTCTGGAATGGCCGGTCGTGACGCCTTCGTTGCTTTCGTTGTTCCTCGTTTCTCTTTCGCAGCCTGCTCCGCGTCTAAATTCTCTGACCTTTTAAGAGCACTATCAATATAGATACTCTTCAAAATCTTACCGACCTCAAACGACCCCTCATGCTGGTCAAGCTTTCCATCTTCGATCTCTCGGAGAATTTTTATCATTTTGTAGAGAAGATTTAGGTCGATCTCACCAGACTTTAATTTATTATACAAATCGGTATAATACGTAAATAAAAAGGCACAGCGAGATACACATATCGCGTCAAATTGTTTGGGGTTTGATTTGGCTAAACGTGAATAATCGTGTTTCAGTTTAATCATCGTCGTAACATCCAGATGAATTTGCGAACTATGCTTGACGCGTCGAATGACCTCGGTGTGGTCTTGGGTGTCGTTGGCATCGATCATTTTTTGAAGGTGAATGCGCTGATCATCGTCCATCGTTGTCGTTAATATCCACGTAGGTTTATGTATATATTACATGAATAGTATTTAGACTTTATTCAAACGCGAATATTTTATAACCGTTATATATAGTCAGACATTCGCGAGTTCAATTGTCATCATCATATCATGTCTATTAAAGTACAAGAAGCACCACAAGCACCGAGTTATGCTGCGGCAAATATTCAAGTTCCAGCGAATATTGCGACTCCGCAGGCTACGATGGAAAATGTCAAGGCGCAACAAGGACAGCTAAATGCGGTGAATAATTTGACGGGCGGTCGTAAGCGCAGAAGCACCAAAAGACAACAGAGAAGTCGTCAATACAAACACAGGTCATTTATTCGTACTTACAAGGGACGCCAGTATCAACAGGAGCGTCAGCAGGAGCGGCAGCAGCAGAAAGGTGGTGCAGGTGCTATTCCTGATGGTCGAATCCCAATTCCACAGGTGGGTTCAACCTGCACGAGCGGTCCTCAGTGCGCTGGTGCTCAAAACGCGACTTTTACTGCTTTACATAATCAAGCACAGTCGAATAGTATTAATGACGCGTATGCGCAATCAGGAGGACGTCATACGTATCGTCATAAGAATGTGAGGTTTAGTCATTCAAAGCATCATCGCAAATCAAAACAAAGACATGACCAATCGCTTACGTCGATGATTGCATATAATATCAAAAAGGTGATGCGAAAGGTGTTTAATTAGCAGCAGCAGCTCATTTACACCACTAGCGGCGCGCTTATCATAGATATTATATGCATGTAATATAACCGAAGACGTATTCACATCGTCATTACCAATTAAATCATGAAATCCACAGATATCATATTTACAATAATAATTATTGTTGTATTTCTTGGGTTATACCTTTCTAATGTTTTAGCGATTGGAATGAAAAAAGTAAAAGACAACTGGCCGTTATACCGGTGCAGTCCAGCAGTTATGCCATTCGCATCATTATTCGGGCATGATGTTAAAGATAACTTCATGCAGTGTATTCAAACGACCCAAAGCAGCTACATGGAATACTTGATGTTGCCTTTGCATCATATTATTTCGTTAGTCGGGAGTGTCGCTACCAAGATCGTGAAAGACACCGAAAATATTCGTGGATTTATCGGGAGCTTACGTGATAAGATTATGAGTGTCGTGAAAAATATATTTGGTGTATTTTCGAATATTCTGATTGGGTTCCAGCGCATCATTATCTCGATGCGAGATTTAGTAAATAAATTAGCGGGTATATTTGCAACCCTTATGTTTGTGATGTCAAGCGCACTTATGGTGATGAAGAGCTTATGGGGAGGAATATTTGGGCAGATGGTACGGTCACTCGGACGAAAGTAATAGTATACATTATAATCTAACCTGTTTGTATAATAATACTTACGAATGTCATACGAACGCGGTGCAATTATGTTGGCGCACTCCGCCATGATCGGGATTGTCATCTACATGATGATGAGATACCTGTTCAATCAATCACAGTTTGTTGCCGAAGACCGCTCTATCGTGATCGCGGCCTTTGTTCTCATTTACATGGTGATGTTTGGACATGGGTTGCCGAATCAGCTGAATCGTAATCTCTCGTTCATCGCATAACGTAGTGAAGGATGTAATATACAAATATAAGTAAAATATATCTGTATATACGAATGTCGGACAGTATATTTTCCGTTATATTTAATACCTTAAATAATTATTTAATCGATTTAGGCATCGTATCAAAAACAGTAAGTGATAGATCTTTGAATAAAATATCATCATCAGCTCAAAGGTCGGTGTTTTCAGCCCTACAAGATTATGCAAAACAAGGGAGTTCTGAATTAGATGAAAAACTCGATAAACTAAAGAAACAACCTATTATTGACCGTTTGAATTATTTGTATGGCGACAATACGTTTTCTGGTCGTTATGGTATCGATATTATTAAAGTATGCGTCGTTATATTTATTTTTATGTCGGCTGTCACCTATTTTCAAATCCAGAATAAATTGATGGATGTGAAACGTGACTGGCCTGAATATAGATGCCGCCCGGATGTCATGCCGTTTGCAGGCTGGATTAATGCACCGGATGGCGTGAGTCCGATGGAATATACCAAACAAAATTTTGTGGAATGTAGTGCGAACACCACAAAAGGTCTGGTTGAGAGCCGGGTTAGTATGATATATATGATTTTTAAGGTGACTATGGGGATATTCAAAAATATTCTTAACGTGATTGAGAAGTTTCGAATACTATTTAACCGCATGCGAGACTCACTCAAAAACATATTTTTGACGGTGTTTTACCGTATCCAAAACATCCTTATTCCAATCCAAAACATGCTTATCAAGATGGTCGATTTCTTTCAAAAAATAAAGGGTATATTAGCAACATTTTTATTGACATTTGTTGGAGTATTATGGTCATTTTATTCACTCATCGGCTCCATTTATGAACTAGTGATTATAATTTTGATTATTATGATTATTGTTATTATTGTGCTTTGGTATATTCCATTTGTAGGTTGGGTGCTCGCGATTGCGGCTATTGCCGTTTTTCTAACGATTGCAATACCATTAATTTTATTAGGTATTGTATCAAGGCAGATTACACGACAAAGAACAAGTCGTATGCCTTCTCCAGATGATTAGTTTAGTTTAGGAATATCTAACGACAACCAGAATAGGAACGAAATATAATCTATTTATTTATTATAATTGTAGTCTAATCATCTAAAGAATGAATTATAAACTTATTTTACTTGTCCTCGTGGCGTTGTTTATTGGTGCAAATTTGATGTGTAGTTGTTGCCGGTATCCGGTGTTTGATTACTTGATGGGCCGTAATACCCCCGTGAAAGAAGGGAACGAAACTCGCGGTGCAGGAACCCCTGGTTCAAATGAATCAGTACAAAGTGCGTCAAAGGATACAGTTGATATGTTGAAGAAGAAAAGGCCGGTTCCTGATATTATCGCGGCAACTGCTGCGACTGTCAAACAAGGTATGAGTGGAAATAAGGAAGGATTTTTTGATGCGGGTGGTTTGCCTAATTTATTAACGACTGGTGTCAGCGTTATTACCGGCGGAAAGAAGGATGGATCTGGCCCTGCCCCCCGTGAAGAAGCCATCCCGATTAAAAATTCCGGTCGTGAAGGTATGGCTCTTATGGGTTCTGATGTGAATGAAGTTCAGAACGGCGATGTTGCTGGTATGTGGGTTACCAAGGCCAATACTTATGCGTCCGAATTTGGTTATGGAATTATGAATAATACTGGAAGCGCTTATACTGCCGACGAACCTCTTAAGAATGGAGAAATGGTTATATTTGCGAAGAACAAGTTCAAGCCCGAATGCTGCCCTGCTCCTTATTCATCGAGCACCGGATGCGTTTGCATGACTCCTGAGCAAATCAACTATTTGAACACTCGTGGTGGCAACCGCACTTCTGATTCAGGTGTCTAATTTATTCGTTTGTATGAATTTTATTTTCAGATTGTGTGTATCCAAACAATCTGAAAAAATTGAAATCTTTTTTAAGAAATGATGCAGATAGTAGCATCACACAAAGAGACATAATGGCCTCAACATCAACGAAGAATTCATCAACGGATGAATCATCAACGGAGGAAAATACCAGCAGAATGGCCACCGCCTTTCCAAACTACATCAAAGGACCTAACGAACTTCAGGGATATATCACGCGCTTCTTGGAAATGAAAAACGAAATTAGACAAGCATTTGAGAACGCACTTGCGGATCCTCTCGCTTCACCCGAGAGAACCAACTCCTTTTGCCGCCTTTTCAAAAATCATCACGCCGACATGTGCCGTGTTTCACACCGCGATTTCATCCGCAAAACCATCACCGCTGAAACGACCGGAACAGAACAAGCCGAAGCCGCAATCGACCGCGCTCTTCAACAACTCGAACGATTTCGCAAAATGCTGGTCGACAATAAGCGACACCGCAAAACAACGCACACACAGAACCGCGCAGCCTGTTTGCATTTCAAGAATGAGGCCGCATTCAATCACGAGATCATGAGCGCCGAAACTGAACTTGAAAACGACCCTCGCGAAAATCATCCATGTGTTCTCATGCTCAAACAGATGAATGCGGCGTCCAATCAGCATCACCGGACCGTTGCGAAAAAAATCCTCAAAGAGGTTAATGATCTCGTTCTTGTGATCCGTCAAAAACTCCTGCTCGCATACCAAATCGCAACTGAAAACGCCATCGGTGCGATCATTCACAACGCCGGAAAAGGCTACGAGATCATTCAAAAATGCATCCAGATTGCGATGGTTGAATTTTGCGCAATGGTGTGGTGGGAAAACACCCAAAAGGACCCGATGGACCACACTGATTACTACGTGATTGCGTCTTCAAATCCGGACAACGGCCAAATTCGAATTGTGTTCAAAGAATGTCTGTCAGATGCGGTGGTTTTCGACGAGTTCTTGAACCAGGAGTTTGCCGAGACAATCATGACAGCGGATGTGGTTGAAGCGTTTGAACGGGAACATCAACCTAACTCATTCGACCAGGAGGCTGCCAACGCCATGAGAGCTCACATGTACTACTATTACGGTTCAGAACCGGTCGAGTTCTGCCTAGGAGAAGATGCCATCGCCGCTTCCGCCGAGTGCTGAACCATATCCTCTATGGAGATAACGAATACGACACGACAGTAAGTAAGTAACTAACACTACCCTATTAGGACGACGACGAGGTAAGTATTTTTTTTACAGACGCTACTATTTCATCGCAAAGATCATTCACCGGCTTAACCAGAACCGGCTCGCGGATAATATCCAAATAATCCTGATCTGTCATATTTTTCATTCTTTCAATCATCTCGTTGATATTATCCTTTGTCGTATCACCTTTTAAATGAAGGAATCGGCGCGGATTAAAAAACTCGCTGACATGTGATGTTCCCCAATATACCGGAATGACATCAGCACGTATTCCATTCACTAGTTTTTCAGTAATGTAATACGGCTTGTCATTATTCTCCATAGTAATCGCAAACTTGCCCCTCCTATAAAAATCAACCATTTCAGATGAATTGTAACTACCGGGCACAACAAAACCAACGTTGTTTTCATACTTACCTCCAGAGAACACCGGCATCTCTTTTTTCGCTGTATTGAAGAATTCAAGTCGCTCCTTTCCATGATACCCATTTGATACAATAATAGATGCATGGTTTGGCGGAATTTCACTAGGTATAGGTCTATCCACATTTTCAAGCTCTTTCAAAATACTAGGATTTGTCAGTAAAAATATTATAAACAAAGGACATTTCACGAAGTTATCATGTGTATCTTCAAATCCTAATACACAGTCATACTCGGCGATATTTTGTACCTTAAAATAATCAGACTCACCCGTAAATAAAATAGTAGCACTCCACTTTTTGTAATTCACATAGGAGTAATTTCCGAATATCGATTCAACTAATACTGTTGCATTATCTGGATTATTCGATACATGGATTGGCGCGTCGTATGTTTTTCTCAATAGCTCAACGAAAAACGTGCAATCCATGATGTCGGTTTTTTCAACAAACCCAGGCCAGAAGTTGTTAAAAAACACGGAAATTGGCAGCGGAGACGATGAAGTCATCGAATATATAAAAATCTTATAGGTATATCTAAAAAAAATCTTTATATATTTTTATTGATTTTATTATTATTCCACTCCACAGGTATTTACAAATACAAATTCAAATTCACACGCTTGTCGTCGGTGGCCTGCTTGACCAACTTATCGACGACTTCATTTGTTACCGCAAACGGGAACGCGACCTTGAGCGACATTTCCTTCTCGAACAGCGGCGTGTCCGGCTTGATCAGACGATACAAGTTCAACTTACGATAGACGACTTCCAAGCACCGCTTCAGGTTGCGAACACCTTCCTCCTTCTCTGTGTAGTTCTCCACGATGTGTTCGATGACCGAATCCGGTATCGCAATATCTCCTTCGCGAAATCCGACCTCTGTGCATATATTGGGGATGAGATACTTTTGCGCGATTTGCGTCTTGTCCTTCTTGTTGTATCCGGATGTGTTGATACGATACATCCTATCGAGCAGGATGGGATTCACTTTGCTTTCATCGTTGTAACTGAAGATGAAGAGGCACTTGCTCAAGTCAAAGTCAATCTCCGCAAAGTAGCGGTCGTGGAACTGTGAGTTCTGACTCGTATCGGTGAGATGCGTGAGGATGCCGACGATTTCCTCGCCCTTCGCGGTGTCGCTGATTTTGTCGAGCTCATCGAAGTAGATGACCGGGTTCATGGACCCGCACTGGATGATGATTTCGACGATCTTACCCCACGTACTTCCTTCGTATGTGTAAGAGTGTCCTTCCAAGAAGCTGCTGTCGGTTGCACCACCGAGTGCGATGAAGGCGAAATCGCGGCCGAGGATTTTGCTGATACCCTCCTTCACAAGGGAGGTCTTACCGGTTCCCATCGGACCCTTGATCGCGATTGCACTTCCCATGGCGGTTGGGTTGGAAATCCACTGACCGACCATCTGCATAATCTGGAGCTTCGCGTCGTTGAGTCCATAGACTGCGCTGTCGAGTGTGGTCTTCGACGCCTCCATGAACTCGCTGCAGCGCTGCAGACCGTCTTCGATCGTGAGGGGAAGGTTCTTGGTCTTGTTGAATGGAATCTTCATGAACGTATCTACCCAGTTCTTCACCTTGTAATACTCACCGCATCCTGGCTCCATGTGACGAAGCGAGTTGATTTTTCGCATGGCGATTGCCTTGAATCCAATCGGAATGTCTGTCTCCAGAAGGGAAAGTCGGTACGGTTTTTGAATGATGCTAACCGCGTGAATCTGCTTGAGGTCGGCGATGACCTTCTGCTGCTGTTCGGGTGTCATGTGGCGACGGAAGTAGCGGAGGTCGTTCGTGGAATTCTTCTTTCGCAGAAGTGTCTTGAACTCCTTCACATTCAACTTGTCACGCTTCTTTTCATCAGCGCGGAGTTGAGACTCGATTTCACGCTGCTTTTGTTTCATTTCTTCGAGCTGCTTCTTCATGAACTTGTTGTTGGCAAGAGATGCGTTGGATGACATCGTTGTGGCGAGTGACTGAATTGTTTCTTTGATGGCTGCAAGGTTCTTCTTGTTCTTTTCGCAACGTTGTTCCATCTCCTTTTGATGCTTCTTGTGGCGTGCTATTTCTGCTTCGCTGCTGTTATCGCTGTCATCGTCATCGTCGCTGAAATAATCGTCGTCTTCGCTGTCGTCGTCGTCGTCATAGGTGTCATCGTCGTCGTCGTCCTCTTCGCTGTCATCATCGTCGCCGTCATCCTCGTCATCTTCTTCACTTTGGTCTTCGCTGTCTTCGATATTCTCCTCCTCGTCCTCGTCGCTAGCTTCGATACTTACATCTTCTTCCTCCTCATCCTCCTCGTCGTCGTCGTCGTCGTCGCGCCTAGACTTTCGGCGTCGCAACACGTTCTTTTTCGATCCGTTTCTTTTGCTGTTGGCAATCGCGGCTGCAATCACATATGAAGCAAGTGCCTCGGATATTTTTCCAACCGCCATATTCGCAGCAGCGGTTTTGGTTTTTTTGGTAATGGCGGCGGTGGTGGTGCGGCGACTGCTACGATGTTCAGGCACAGAAACCGATACAGATGATGACGACTCTCCTCCTTCAGATTCTGAACCCGATCCAGATTCAGATTCAGGAATACCTTTGTCGTCCTCATCGTCGTCACGATGTTTCTTATACGTAGGCTTACCTCCGATGCGAGTGGGGGTCTTCTTGTTCTTGCTCGTCTTGATGATAAATGGCGACATTAAGCTGTGGCTGAGTCCGATGATATAGATATCGTATATAGAAATCCATTTCAATTTTTTTGATGCTATGTATATCAGGTTTATCATTCAAAAATTCTAATTACTATAAAATTGAAAACAATCTAAATATTATAGTAGGTATATAAGAAGACCGAACACGAAAGGTTTCACACACAAAATGGCAACGAACATTCCAGTTTCTAAAATCATCGGCATTCAATTTAGTATTATGTCGCCTGAGGAAATATTGAAAGGATCTGTCGCTGAAATTACAAATCGTGAAACATATGTGAATAATAAGCCTGTCATCGGCGGTCTATTTGACCCGAGGATGGGCCCGATTGACCCTGGTGTCATTTGCCCGACGGATGGTCTGGATTATATGAAATGCCCCGGTTACTTTGGACATATCAAACTGGCTCGCCCTGTGTTCTACTATCAATATCTAGGAACTATCGTTAAGATTCTGCGTTGTGTTTGCATCAAGTGCAGCGCGCTTCGTATCAGCAAATCCGCCAACAAACAATTACTTGCTTTACCTGCGGATGAGAGATGGACCAACGTATTTCGTATCGCGAGTAAGATTAAGCGATGTGGTGAAGATACGGAGACGGGTTGCGGCTGTCTTCAACCTACTCGTATAACGACGAAGGCTGGACTCGGTAAAATTTACGCAGAATGGGACAACGTCAAGGGAATTTTAGAAGAGACCACCGCTGCAAGCATAGCAGGTAGTGCAGCGGAGACCGACAAAGACGGTTCCTTGTCGATGAAACTCACGCCTGAAATTGTCATCAAGATCTTTCGCAGAATCAGCGATGAAGACGTCGAGTTTATGGGATTTAGTCCGGTGTTTTCACGCCCTGACTGGATGGTTTGTCAGGTTCTCGCGATTCCGCCACCCGCTGTCAGGCCGTCGGTGAAGATGGATGGATCGCAGAGGAGCGAGGATGACATCACCCACATTATCGTGAATATTATCAAGGCCAATACGACGCTACTCGACAAGATGAATGAGGGTGCGCCTGCAAATGTCATCGATGGATGGCACATGATGCTTCAGTACTATGTGGCGACCCAAGTCAATAATAATATTCCGGGTTGCGCACCAGTCGCACAGAGGTCAGGTCGGCCGTTGAAGTCGATTCAGGAACGTCTCAACGGGAAGCAGGGTCGCGTCCGCGGGAATTTGATGGGGAAGCGTGTTGATTTTTCGGCGCGTTCGGTGATTACACCCGACCCCAACCTCTCGATTCGCGAACTCGGAGTTCCACTCAAAATTGCGAAGAATATTACGAAGCCGGTGGTTGTGAATGACCGGAATAAGAAATTCCTGCTTCGATTGGTTCGCGCGGGTCCGGATGAGTATCCTGGCTCGAAGATCCTGGAGCGGAAGACGGGCGAATCGATTTCGCTTCGTTATGCCGACCGCGCAAATATTGTGCTGAATAATGGCGATATCGTTCATCGGCACATGATGGATGGCGACGCTATCCTCTTCAATCGTCAGCCGACACTTCACAGGATGAGTATGATGTGTCATATTGCGCGTGTGATGTACCAGGGCGATACGTTTCGTATGAATGTGGGTTGTACTAAACCTTATAATGCTGACTTCGATAAACATCTCTGTCGAAAACAGGAGGCGTGAAAAGCGTGCTACCTCCTAGTCAAAAGTTGTTAAAGTTAGTTATATATATTATATTAATAATGACGTGCCACCATCCAAACATACATTTGTCAAATGAAATTTTATGTGATTCATCAAAAAGATATTGTGAGATTTACAAGATACAAAACAAAACCACAGATAAGGTTTATGTAGGCCAAGCAGTATCTCACATATTGAACCATAACAAATATCGACCATACGGTCATATTGGGCGGTTTAAAACTCATATATCGGAAGCATTTTCAACCAAAAAACATCAATCACATTATTTGAATAATGCTATTCGTAAATACGGTAAGGACGATTTTACGATAGTTATTTTAGAATATTGTGATGTTGAAAATGCTAACGAAAGAGAGAAATATCACATAATTTCAAACAAAAGTATATTTCCGTATGGTTACAACCTAAAAATTGGAGGACAATCAGATTTTACACATTCAGATGAAAGTAGAAAAAGAGTGTCCGATGGTTTAATTAATCATTACAGAGATACAAAATATATTCGTTTCAAAGATGTTCAATTATCTGCATTAAAAAATAATGTAGAAGATATGATAAAGCCTTTGAACCGGTATAATATTCAGTATGGTTGGTACGTCTATATTAATAAAATAAAAACTGATTTTGGCGGGGTTCATATTACTTTAGAAGAAAGTAAGAATATGGCCGTCGAATTCATATATAACTTAAAAAAACAACTTTTGGCGAAACACCTTGTTGCTGGAAACCCCTTAGAGCCTTTACTACCACTTTCGGATGGAAACATCTGCGAGGAACTCGTTTAATTGACGAACCCAACGGTAATAATGTAAAGGATTGGGCAATCAGCAGTGTTACTTCCTACGGTCGAAAATGCGCATGTATATGCGTATAGGTTAGACTATGGAGGGCACTCAGAGACTGAACCGGTGTTGGTGTGCGATGATGAACTAGCCATTCAGAGCGCGCTTATGATACAGTCCGGCCTCTTGGGAAACCTTGAGGATATTCATCGGGAGATGAAATGAACCTTCACATGCCGCAGGATGATGAGTCCGAGATCGAGTTGCGCCACTTGGCTGCAGTTCCCTACCAACTCATCAGTCCTGCCAACAATAACTCGATTATCGGCGTGTTCCAGGACTCGCTGATCGGGTCTTACTTATTTACACGCGAAAATATCAAATTTACGCCGAGGGAGGCGATGAACCTGCTTGCGGCATATCCTCGTGTGAATGAGACGCTATTCAAGAGCGGCGAAGATGTCACCAATTTCGACGTCCTTTCGCAAATCCTGCCGCCTTTGACGCTGAAATATAAGAAGAAGGCGTTTGGAGAGAAGAATCCCAACGAAGACTACGCGACCTCGAATAATGTCGTTGAAATCCGCAACGGGCGAATGATTCGCGGTCAAATCGACAAGAGCGTGCTTGGTGGCGGCGGCGTCGGGTTGATCCAGCGGGTATGCAACGATTTCGGAAATATCGCGGCATCCGACTTTATCGACGGGCTCCAGAATATTATCACGGAATACATGAAGTCGCACGCGTATAGTGTGGGAATTAGCGACCTTATTGCGAATAAGACGACGAATACGCAAATCGTGGATGTCATCACGAAGAAGAAGACGGAGGTGAAGAACTTGATCGATCAGGTCCATCTGGGGATATTCGAGAACAAGACCGGGAAGTCGAATGAGGCGGAGTTCGAGGCGAAGGTGTCGAATATTCTGAATACTGCGACGAGTGAGGCGGGTGGTATCGGAACGAAGAGTCTGAACGCGTCGAACAGATTCATCGGGCTCGTGCTTTCGGGGTCGAAGGGTAGCGACTTGAATATCTCGCAGATGATTTCGTGTCTCGGACAGCAGGCGATTGAAGGCAAGCGTATCTCATACGGGTTTGACAGCCGGACGTTGCCGCACTTCAACAAGTTCGATGACGGACCTCTGGCGCGCGGGTTCATCGAAAGTTCGTTTATTTCGGGATTGTCGCCGGAGGAGCTGTTCTTCCACGCGATGGGTGGTCGTATTGGTCTGATTGATACGGCTGTGAAATCCGTGACGTGGGAGACGCCGATTATCGTTGTAGAAAATGAAGTGCCCAAATATGTTAAGATTGGTGAGTGGATTGATGCTCACCTAGCGACGGAAGGCGCTTCGAATAAAATTCAGTATATGACTGAGCAGAATATGGAATACTTGGAATTGACGCATCCAATCAAGATAGTTACGATGGATTATGATGGAAATGTCTCGTGGGAGACTATCACCGCAGTCACACGTCACGATCCAGGCGAGAAGTTATTCAAAATCAAAACCAAGGCGGGGCGTTATGTCACGGTCACCGCAAATAAGTCGCTTCTTGTTTGGAATGAAGAGCTTCAGCAGTTTCGCGAGAAATACACCGAAGAAATCAAGGTCGGCGATTTCGTTCCTGTTGCGAAGAATGTGTGTGATTACAGTGCGGATGGTGAATCTTCAATTATGGCGATACAAATGGAAAAATACTTACCAAAAACCAAATATGTATATGGGTCCGAATTACATAAGGCCGTTGATTTGATGAAAGAAGCCATGGGCGATGATAGAATGAAAATACCGAGTAACTGGTGGAATGAAAATAATAACAAAACATTTGTTCTTCCATACCCAAACAAGGCTCGTCTTCAGAGAGCAGTTGTTCGTTCAAATATTGAAAATATATCACATAATGGCGTATATTCATATAATGGAACAAGACATCATTCAATTATACCTGAAACATTTGAATTGACGTTTGAAAATGGTGTATTTATCGGGTTGTTTATCGCAGAAGGAAATATTTACGACTCATGCATTACTATCACAAATAATGATGAAACCATTCGGTCGTTTGTCAGAGGTTGGTTCTCTAAATTCAATATTAAATACGTCGAAAAATCTAGAATAAACAAAGCCAACGGCACTACCACGACAATTTGTGGAGCATCTTCTATTATGGCTGAATTCATTACGAAATTAGTTGGACACGGAGCCGAAAACAAGCACATTCCAAATGAGGCATATATTTCAAACAAAGACTTCGTATGTGGATTGATAAGCGGATATATTTCGGGAGACGGTTATGTTTCACGCAATTCAATCGATTCGTCATCTTGTAGCGAACGACTAACTGAAGATATTGCGTTTCTGTGTTCCAGATTGGGTGTTTATGCAAAGATATCAAAGTCTCAACTCGAGAAAAATAACTTCGGAACAAAGAATATCAAACCAGCGTATAGGTTGTCGATCCGTGCCTCCAACGGACAACGATTTTCCGAGCAAATCACTCTTCTCCATCCGGAGAAAAATCGTAAAATGAAATCCATCGTATGGACCGACAAACTCGACAAGGTTCGCACCCTTAATGACGTCATCCTAGACGAAATCGTTGAAATGGAAATCGTAGATCCAGCACTTCACCCTAAGATGTATGATTTGACAATTCCTAAGACTCTCAACTTCGGTCTCGCCAACGGACTTCAAGTTCGCGATACTTCAACCACTGGATATATTCAGCGTCGTCTCATCAAAGGTATGGAGGATCTCAAGGTCGAATACGATATGACCGTCCGCAACGGCAAACAGCGCATCATCCAATTCACCTACGGTGATGACGGTATCGACACGATTAAGGTGGAGAATCAGTCGCTGCCACTCGTCGCGATGAGTCTGGATGAAATCTATGCCCACTTCCACATGCCACTTGACAATTCCAGCGAGACGCAAGAGAGCGCTGTTACTGCATTCACGAAGACGGCCTACGCGAAGATGAAGAAGGATAAAGCGGTTACAACAAAGAAAATCCGCGACCTCATCGATTACATGATTGAAATGCGCGACCTTATTATCGAGCGCGTATTCAGCCGTCTGGATAACAAGAATGTCCAGATGCCTGTTGCATTCGTACATATCATTAATAATGTTCAAGCACAACAGCAAATCAATCAGAACTCGATGGTGGATATTACTCCTCTGGAAGCTATGGATATGATATCGGCGGGATTTCGCCAGTTGGAGACATTATACTATGCACCGCCAACGTTACTGTTCAAGGTTATGTACTATTATTATCTGTCGCCGAAAGAGCTCCTTCTCGTCAAACGGTTCAACCGAAGTGCGCTTTCCATCCTTATAAGTGTAATCAACCTTCAGTATAAGCGGTCGATTGTTGCGCCGGGTGAAATGGTGGGAATGGTTTCGGCGCAGAGTATTGGTGAGCCTACTACACAGCTAACGCTGAACACGTTTCATTCTGCTGGTGTTGCATCCAAGTCGAATGCGACTCGCGGTGTGCCGCGTATTGAAGAAATCTTGTCGCTTTCTGAAAACCCGAAGAACCCGTCGATTACTGTATATTTCAAGGAAGATGATGAGAGTACGCCGGAACGTGTGCAAGAATTCATTCCTCTTATCGAGCATACGAAGTTGGCGGAAGTGGTGGAGTACGTGGAAGTCTGCTTCGACCCGGATGATTTGAATACACTCATCGAACAAGACCGTGCCGTTATGTCGCAATATCAGGAGTTTGAGAACCTGATTGAAGAGTGTGTGCGTGATTCTGTGGTTGCGGCGACGTCAGGAGTTCCAGATGTGCCGGGGAGTGGAGGGGCGGCTGCAGCATCGGCGTCGACAGCGTCCTCGGCATCGAAATCCAAGTGGATTATTCGCATCAAGATTGACCAGGAGGCTATGTTGGATAAGAAACTCACGATGGACGATATCCACTTTGCGATTAAGAATAGTTATGGAAATGAGGTGTCATGTGCATTCTCGGATTATAATGATGATAATCTCGTGTTTCGCCTTCGTATGGAAAATATTGCACAGAGCAAGAAGTCGGGCGGAGGAGGCGGCGGCGGCGGCCAGAAACAAAATCCGTTGGATCAGTCGGACCATATCTATATGATTAAAGCGTTTCAGGACCAGTTGTTGAACAATATTGTGCTTCGTGGTGTGAAAGGTATTAAGAAGGTGATGCTCCGTAAAATCAAGAACACGCTTGTAAAGGCGGATGGTATATATACGAAGAAGGACAGTTGGGTGCTGGATACAACTGGTACAAACCTGGTTCATATGCTGGGATTGGATTATATCGACTCTAAGCGCACAGTCAGCAACGATATTCAAGAAGTGTATCGCGTATTTGGAATTGAAGCTGCACGCCAAGCGATATTTAATGAACTTGCAGAGGTGTTTGATGACTCGCCCATCAATTATCATCATGTGTCCCTGTTGTGTGACCGCATGACTGTATCGTCGTCGATGATATCAATCTTCCGCCATGGAATTAACAGCGATGATATCGGCCCGCTTGCAAAGGCGTCGTTTGAAGAAACGCCGGAGATGTTCTTGAAGGCGGCGCGTCATGCGGAGTTGGATCCGATGCGTGGTATTTCGGCGAATGTGATGTGTGGCCAGGAAGGGTATTATGGAACAAGTGCGTTTCAGGTTCTCGTGAATATTGACGAAATGATGAAACAAGAGGCGGTGGAGTATCGTCATACTGACGCGAATGAAGAGATTGATGCAGCGTTTAAGGCGAATTCATCGGTTGGACTTGATACGGATAAGTGCGGCATTCCGAAACTGGCGATACAATCATGTGTGGATAATGTGAAGAAGGTTCGACTTGGAAAGGTGGATGATGACTATGATATCGGGTTCTAAATACAATACAATACAATACAATACAATACAATACAATACAATACAATACAATACAATACAATACAATACAATACAATACAATACAATATCTTACTTTCTAATGGATTTGCGGCGTCTTGTATGATTTTTCCTTGATTGTTTCCTTTGTTTTATACGGCGGGTATTTGACCGCCGCTGCCGGCGCCGCGTTGATTTTCTGCCACCCACAACTCGCGTGTCTCGCAGAAGGTTTGGGGGAGATGGGATGGCGGTACCTTTCCACATCTGCACTGCATCGATCTCATCGGGATCTACATAATACCTTTGTAAATTTTCAATCGTATTACGATCCAAGTATTCTGGGAGGTCTTCCCAAAGTAAGGAATCGCTTCCCACCCAGTTTGTATAATATATACGTAAATTGGCAAAAGGCTCAAACATACGGTCATCTTCTAATGTTATGCGGTACCTATGTTCCACAGTCTTAATTTTAACCAGCTTATCATTCTTATTGGCAACAACGGGAGGGGGAATCGGCGGCGGCGGCGCGGCTAATTTACCTTGCCATATTAATAGATCCTTGTTATCTTTCGATTTTTCAAAATTAAAATAAAATATAACTTCTGCTTCTTTGTCACTTATTTGTGAGCCACGTTTATGCCATCCCCCCACACTCGCACCTAATTCGTCATTCTCAAACCATCCCCCAACTAATTTAGCTAATGTATCAATAGGATACCGTCCCTTTCGTTCAGGGAGGGTATAATCAGTCGTTATGCCATTTATTGTAACTGAATATTTCTGGAGGGCCGCATACGCAACCTTATCTAATACGTCTTTAATTGTGTCACTAGATTTCCTCAGTGATGGTACCATTTCATTATCTACATTATGAGATTTCAAATAATCTTTCGCCATTTTACGAGCATCTTCCTCGAGCGCATGATTTACTTTATTTCTACGGTGATCGAAGTCGCTGTTTACATCAATTTTGGGGTAAGTCTTTTTGATGATTTGTTTATCATTACCCGCGCCTGTTAAATCGCGTACCGCGCCTGTTAAAGCGCTTCGCGCTCTTAAAAGCATCGGATTATTATATGTTATAATATAATAACAGAAAATATAGTTTTGCTACTTATTTAAATGCAGGATATTTCCTAAACGAAAACAACATACCAATAACCCGTAGTGAATTATTTTTTATTGCGGCGATGTGTATGTTTTCGTCGGTTTGAACGACGTAATCGCCGGGTTCTTCGCGATGTATGTTTTCTACCGCCACCTGCTGCTCCTGGTATCTTTATTGGTATTGCATTATTCGTTATATCCGTAATGCTGCTTGCGGGATTATTTAACTTATTCATCATTCGTGAAATGCCTTCAGATGTGTCTTTTAACGCAGATATACAACGAAATGGTGGTTCAAGTGGATCTGATATATCAAAGTCGTTATCTATTTTCCACCCACCAGGACATATTGGGTTTCCTCCGTCTGGATTTTTTAAAGGAAGGGGTTTGCCTTTTTCATCGAGTTCTCCTCCTTCTTTCGCCCCGTTTTTTTTTTTAGTTTTTGATGTTGTCTTGGGTTTTTGGATAGGGGTCGGTTTAGATCTAGGATTCGTAGCAAGCGTACTCGGTTTCGGGTTCGGTTTCGTATGTTGATTAACCGACATTTCGAATATTTACTATATTATAGTAATACTAAATATTCACATATGAACAATCCAGAGGGTTTATATCAAATCAGTACCGCGTTCCTCTGCTTTGGTTGCAGTTTATAAACGCGTCTTCACAACGATACGAACCAGTAATGGATTAAATTTATTTAATTTGCGATAGGAACGGCCTGACCTCATCCGCCGCGTTGAAGATGGCGACGAGGACGAGAACCGCGCTTAATGTTACGACGGGTGGTGGCGCGACGTGAAGCACGACCACGACCACGGCCGCGAGTGCTTGCACGACGAGAGCGAGAATTAGGCATGTATATACAATATTAGTATTTTAATTTATAGATGGAAATAAAAGTAAAATGCTCCTTACGGGGTTCGAACCCGTGACCGTGGGCTCATAAGACCCAAATTCTACCGACTGAACTAAAAGAGCGTAACAAGTGTGGAATACGACCGCATATATGCGCTCATACCCATATAACTAACGGAACATATTTTTAAGTCCTTTTATTCATCCAACAACATCAACGCCATCGCCGCGTAATTATGTAAATCGATTAGTGTGTCTCGTATGCCTTCATCATTCACTAAATTCACGCCATTTTTGGTAATCGACATCGACCGCTGGAGTTTATCCTCGATCCGCATAAGAACGCCAATCACGCCATATTTTGCAAACGCATCACCGTAATCCGCATTTTTACGCGTAAATAGTTCAAGGGCTTCTGCTTGGATCGTCTTCATTTGTTCTACACGCGTTTGCTGCACCGGTCCAGATTCGTTCATTTTGTGTGTGTTAAATTATATAAACAACAGCTGTTTATATGATTTTGGTAAAAATACCGGCAACCCGTTTCGATCGAGTGACCTCGGAGTTATGAGCCCCGCGCGCTGCCGCTGCGCCATGCCGGTAAAATACACGACTTTCGTCGCGTGTGTGTGTTACTACGTTTATAGCGTCCAGCTTGACAAATGCCACCTGTAGGTATCGATCCCACACCGTCCTTGTAATGAATAAGAAGATAACCATCCGACTATCGGACCGATGATGATGAGTCATCAGTAAAGTAGGTGT
>Ga0214923_10003113_pt1 | contig 21162 bp, 20 predicted proteins | sample LL1510_MetaG_FD_177993 | JGI IMG/M metagenome (GOLD analysis project Ga0214923, IMG submission 177993) | Freshwater microbial communities from Lake Lanier, Atlanta, Georgia, United States - LL-1510 | ecosystem: Environmental > Aquatic > Freshwater > Lake | place: USA: Georgia | collected...
TAGACAGCTCCACATTACCCTTCCCTATGCACAACAAATGTTTAACAAAAGCAAACTCAGTGCACTAAAAGTAGCATAAACTTTATCTCTATCCCCACAAGATGGGAATAACTTTCCGTTTGCATTCATCAGTAGTAATTTAATATTGCAGTATACAATTACTCAATATCAATACTCATGCAGGAATTAATCGATAAATTAATAAAAGAAGCCGGCATAACACCCGAGCAGGCAACCAAGGCAATCCAGAGCATTGCTGGATTTGTAAAAGAAAAATTTCCTATGCTGGGTGGAGCGGTAGACCAAATTTTTTCAGCAGGAAGTCAAGCGGAAGATCCCGTTTAGTTCACAGAACCTACTTCTACTGTCTGTTCAAGTTTATTCATCAGCGAATCGGTAATCAATACCAATTTTCGCAAGTCGGACATGCTCTCAAATCGTCCGTATTGTTGCCTATATAATACAATTGCCTGGGCTACTTCTCTGCTTATCAAACTGATTCTTTGTAATTCAGAAACCGTTGCCTGATTAATATCAAGTTTTTTTATGGGTACGATCCGGGTAGTGCTTATACGTAAATAGGGTTTAATATTGTTAAAAACTGTGTCTGACAAGCCATATACCCCTTTGATAGCTTCTACAAATTGAAACCCTTTGCTTAGCGTTCTAAAACGGATAATTCTTTTGGCAAGCACCGGACCGATGCCGGGAAGTGATTCCCAATCGGCAGAGTCAGCTTGGTTGATTTCAATGGGATGTATTATTTTTTGGGTAGGGGTAAAAGTATTTGAATGTGTCTGCTTACCGTGTTCAATTCCAGCAGTGGATGATTCAATTTGTACGTAGGGTAACAAACGTTTTATATCACTTTCACGCATGCCCCAGATTTTATATAAATCGTTTGCGGATCGAAATCTTCCCCCTTTGTTGATATATCGTTGCAAAGTGCGGGCGGTTTTGGCCGATATACCCATCGCAATCCAATCGGCTTCTTGCAGCGTATTGGGATTAAAAGGCCGGAGGGGAAGCACCATGGCTGCATTTCCCTCTACGGCAGGAGCACTAGATGGATTTGAGATAACAAACTTTGTTGAACTATCTTTATCTATTTGCAATAATTGAAATTCAATAGATGAATTCTTCATTTTATTTGAGGTAATATGAGCTATCCAGTAAGGCGAAGAAAGAAATATCCCCATAATGATTAAAAAAAACATCAATCCAATTCGCTCACTTTTACTAAAAGTGAAATAAGATTTCCATTGCATATTATATCAATACTTTCAGGAAATGATTTCCTGAAAATTGTAAAAATAGAGCGGAAATCAGGCAGCAGTAATGGTAAGCGATAGTCCGTCATACGCCAACTGAATACCCTCCGGCAATTCAGCATTAATGGAAGCGTGGAGGCCGAGTTGATGACTAATATGGGTAAAATACACTTCAGGAATTTTCAGAGATTGGGCCAAATCAACTGCTTCCTGCAAAGTGAAATGAGAAATATGTTTCTCTTTTCTCAGTGCATTTATAATTAACACCTGCGATCCCCGAATATATTCTAACTGATCATTTTCAATCCGATTCGCATCGGTGATATAGGTAACATTACCCATCCGAAAACCCAGTACCGGCATGTGATGATGCCAAACTTCAACAGGTTGAACCGGTATATCGCCCACTATGAATGAACGATTATCGATTGGAATGATGCGAATTTCTGGAATACCCGGGTAGGTTAAATCGGAGAAAGCGTAATAATAATCTCTTCTAAGGGCCTCCTCTGTAAGAGAATTAGCATACAGGGGCATGGCTTTTTTATTAAAATAATTGTAGGCCCGAATATCATCCAATCCGGCAATATGGTCTTTATGAGGATGGGTATACAAGATGGCATCTAACTCGCGGGTTTTACTTCTCAGCATCTGATACCGAAAATCGGGGGTTGTATCTATTACCAAAGTGGTAGTTGCTGTGCTCACCCGAATACTACTGCGCAAGCGATTATCTTTTTCGTCGGTGGAACTGCATACTGAACAATCACACCCAATCATTGGTACTCCTGAACTGGTTCCAGTTCCTAAGAAATGAATATGCATTGTGGGTACCATTACCCGACAAATCTACTATTTATCAAAATGAAAGCGTTGGGTATTTTCCGAAATCAGGCCGCCTGTTCTACCTTTTTTATTAAGGTCTCCAATAATTTTTGAGACTCCAGAGTAAGTTGATCGTAGGATATAGGAATTTGAGGAATAATATCCATAAGGGTATTGATTCTTCCTTCAATTGAAAGGAATTTATTTAGGACTACAATTTTTCTAGATTCCAGCAAGCACCAACCACTCTGAAACGTACCCCGTTCATATCGGATTAGATAGCCCGAATCTGTAAGAATTGCTGCATATTTATCCAGTGTACCTTGGGTATACTTCATCAAAATCAATTTGTTGTAAAAATAAACAGCCTTATCCTGCCTGCCGTTTTCTTTTATCCACATATCTGAAAAGAAAACAATCCATTTTTTTCATTTTTTAACCCCTGTTCTCCATTCGGATTACCGGAATAATCATTTCTTCCAGACTAATTCCGCCGTGTTGAAATGAATTCTTATAAAGTTGTGCATATTGGTGAAAATGATTGGGATAACAGAGAAAATCATCACCGCGAGCAAATATATAGCTGGAATTAACCGATGGCACGGGTAAACCAGCCTGCGCAGGGTCTTTAAAGAAAAGTACGTCTTTAGGTTCGTATTGCAAATTTCGCCCGTGCTTGTAGCGTAAATTATTGGATGTTTGTTTATCTCCAATTACTTTTTTGGCATTTTTTACACGCACACTTCCATGGTCGGTAGCTATTACAACGGTAACCGGCTTTTCAGCTAGTTTTTTCAAAGCCTGATGAAGTGGACTATGCTCAAACCAACTGCGGGTTAAACTTCTGTAACTGGTTTCATCTGCAGCCAGTTCTTTCAATACTTCCATTTCGGTTCGGGCATGGCTAAGAGAATCTACAAAATTATATACAATGATATTTATATCGTTGTGCAACAAATTATGTATTTGTGCTGCGAGCTGAACCCCTTCCTGATAATGAGTAATTTTTTGATAACTAAATGATAGGTAGTCTTTTTTCATTCGCTTTAGCTGAGACTGAAACAATTCCATTTCATACAAATTTTTTCCTCCCTCTTCTTCATCATTTTTCCAATATTCAGGAAATTGTTTTTGTATTTCAGCAGGTAATAAACCAGCAAATATTGCGTTGCGTGCATATTGAGTAGCCGTTGGTAAGATAGAATAAAAACAGTCCTCTTCTACTATACGAAAAGATTCAGCCATCAATGGTTCAATCGCTTTCCATTGATCGAAACGCAGATTATCAATCAGTATCCAAAACAAGGGTTTTTGCGGTTGAACATGAGGCAAAACTTTAAGACTAAATAAATGATGGCTCATGATTGGAGCAGAAAGACTTCTGGGGTTAAGCCATTCAGTATATTCTTTTGATACATATTTCCCAAAAGCCCAATTAGCTTCCTGCTTTTGAGTTAGCAGCATTTCCCTCATGGCTTCACTATCACTCTTGTCCATTTCAAGCTCCCAGTATACCAACTTTTTGTAAAGATTCATCCACTCCTGATAATCGGGATTGTTGTACACTGCTTCCAACAACTCATTCATCTTTTGCTGATATTGCGTGGTTGTTTTTTCAGCTACTAACCGTCTGTTGTCGATAATTTTTTTTAAACTCAACAATACCTGTTGTGGATTAACCGGCTTAATTAAATAATCTGCGATTTCACTGCCAATGGCTTCATCCATTAGAGACTCGGTATCATTTCTTGTTATCAATACAAATGGAAGCAATGGATGAATTTCCCGAATTTTTTGCATAGTTTTCAAACCCGAAATGCCAGGCATAGACTCATCCATCAACACCACATCAAAATACTGTTGTTTCACTTGCTCAATTGCATCAAATCCATTGGAAACCGCTGTAACGGCATACCCTTTGTGTTCCAAAAAAATCAATTGTGATTGCAAACTTTCAATTTCATCATCTACCCATAAAACCTGAATAACAGCCATAGAAGTACAATTATGTATACTACTACAATTATAAAGATAATATTCAAGTATTTAATTTAGTTTATCGGCTAACCCCCATCTTCTTTGTACTTTTGCACTGGAGGGAAATGGTTTTAACAATTCAAAAACAACTGATGGCAGAAAAAAGAAAAATTATCAACGACCCGGTATATGGATTTATTACCATCAGCCACCCGCTCATTTTTTTTATTATCGGGCATCCTTATTATCAGCGATTAAGAAGAATTCAGCAAATGGCGATGGCTTCGATGGTTTATCCTGGAGCAGTTCATAGCAGGCTGCACCATTCATTGGGCGCTTACCATTTGATGAGTAATGCAGTTGCAGAACTAAGAAACAAAGGAATCTCAATCACGGCTGAAGAAGAATTGGCCGTTCAATGTGCAATATTACTTCATGATATTGGTCATGGCCCCTATTCCCATGCCTTGGAAAATAAATTACTAAAAGGGGTAGACCACGAAACAATGTCGCTTGCCATTATGCATTCATTGAATAAAGAATGTGATGGTGCTCTCGATCTGGCCATTCAAATATTCTCCAACCAATATGATCATCCTTTTTTACATCAGTTAATCAGTGGTCAACTGGATATGGATCGGATGGATTACCTCAGCAGGGATAGTTTTTTTTCTGGGGTAAGTGAGGGAGTAATTGGATACGACCGCATTCTAAAGATGCTCACCGTTTGGAATGGGGAATTGATGGTAGAAGAAAAGGGTATTTATAGTGTTGAGAAATTTTTGATAGCCCGCAGACAAATGTATTGGCAGGTATATCTGCACAAAACGGTATTGGCTGCTGAAAAAATGATGGTAAAAATAATTGAACGGGTAAGAAATATTTATTCAGTTGGGGATGAAGCATTACAAACCCAAACTGCTCTAGATTATTTTTTGGCGCAAACGCATCTTCCAATTTCTGATGAAACCCTTTCCCGTTTTTGTTCACTCGACGATTATGATGTAATGCATGCTATTAAGCAATGGAGTCAACATCAAGACCCGGTTTTATCATTACTTTGTAAAAGGTTACTCAACCGGCAATTATTCCATTGCCGCATTCAGGGTGAACCTTTTTCAGCATCTTACATTCAGCAAAAACAACAAGAGATTTTACAACACTATTCTTTTTCCCAGGAAGAACTTTCTTATTTATGTTTCACGGGGGAGGCTTCCAATACTCTTTACCAACTGAAAGATGAGCGGATTCAGGTTTTGTTCAAAGATGGATCTGTGAAAGATATCTCTCAGATAGAAAATCCACTGATTCACGAAAATCTTTCCGCCCCCGTTAAAAAATTTTACATTTGTACACTAACCCGATAGCCGGAATAAAGAGCAACAGAAATAAAACCGGTTATGAATATTTCATCAAATAGCTAACACATGCAATTTTCTGCTGCTCAAATAGCAATGATTCTTCAGGGTACCATAGAAGGAGATGCCACCATAAGTGTACAAGGCTTTGGTAAAATTGAAGAAGCCATTGGGGGTCAACTTTCTTTTTTGGCAAATCCAAAATACGAACAGTATTTATATTCTACAAAAGCTTCGATTGTTATTGTAAATAATTCGTTAACTCTTTCTGCGCCTGTTTCAGCAACGCTCATTCGGGTTCCGGATGCATATTCTGCTTTCGCAACTTTGCTGGCCAAATATCAGGAAATAACCACTGCAGCCCTCGAAGGAATTCAACAGCCCAGCCATATAGGTAATTCCGTTTCTATAGGAACTGGTGTTTTTGTTGGGGCTTTTGCTTTTATCAGCGATTACGTACGAATAGGAAATCAGGTTAAAATATTTCCGGGTGTATTTATTGGCAACAACGTAGTACTGGGAGATCAAGTTGTTTTACATCCGGGTGTTGTTATCTATCACGATTGCATCATTGGAAATAGGGTAACCATTCATGCCGGCACAGTTATTGGAAGTGATGGTTTTGGATATGCCCCTCAAAAAGATGGCACCTTAAGCAAGGTTCCTCAAATTGGAAATGTAAAAGTGGAAGATGATGTTGAAATTGGTGCGAATGTAACAATCGATCGTGCTACTATTGGATCAACCACTATCCACAAGGGAGTTAAACTTGATAATTTAATTCAGATAGCCCATAACGTAGAAATTGGCGAACAAACCGTTATTGCTGCCCAAACTGGTATCAGTGGAAGTACTAAAGTAGGTAAGGGTGTAATGATGGGCGGACAGATTGGAGTTGCCGGACATATTCAAATTGCTGATGGCAGTAAAATCGGGGCAAAGTCGGGAATTACTAAAAGTCTGAAACAACCCAATAACACCTGGCATGGCAATCCTGCCATAGATTTTTCGAGCTCCATGCGTCAGCAGGCACATACCCGCCAATTGCCGGAATTGGAAAAAAGGGTGGCCGAATTGGAAAAAATGGTGAAAGATTTGGCCAATTTAAACACAAAACCCACCTTATAACTCCTGAAAATACAGGCGTAAATCGTACTTTTACCGGAATTTTGCAGCGCTTACCCTTAAGATGTGGCCGTTTTAACCATTTTGCCACATTACAGGATACTGGCATTTCGAAAATGGCATGAGTATGAACAACCAATTTAACCCGGATAAGCAACATACGCTCACTAAACCTATCCATATCAGTGGAACAGGTTTACATACCGGAATTTTAGTAGATATGACCTTAAAACCCGCTCATCCGGGTTTTGGCATTCAATTTCAACGGGTAGATTTACCCAATCAACCCTTAATAAAGGCAGACTGTGATTTGGTTACTGATACCAGCAGGGGAACCACTTTACAACTTGGCGACACAAAAGTTAGCACAGTAGAACATATTCTAGCTTCCCTGGTGGGTATGGGTATTGATAATGCACTTATCGAACTGAATGGTCCGGAAGTTCCCATTATGGATGGAAGTTCCTCACCTTTCATTTCTCTGATAGAAAATGCGGGCGTTGAAGAACAGGAAGCCGCGAAAGCGTGGTATAGTCTGGATGAAAATATTTACCACTACGATGAAGAGAAACGGGTTGAAATGGTAGCACTTCCGGCATTAGATTATCAACTTACCACGCTGATAGATTTTAATAGTCCGGTTCTAGGCACCCAGCATGCCGGCCTCAAAACGATTAAAGATTTCAAAAACGAAATTGCTCCCTGCCGAACCTTTTGTTTTCTTCATGAACTGGAAATGTTATTGGAACATGATTTGATAAAAGGAGGAGATATTAATAACGCAATTGTTGTAGTGGATAAAGCAATTTCTGATGAAGAAATGAGCAGACTTGCGAAAATTTTTAAGCGTGATAAAATAGAAGTAAAGAGTGAAGGCTACTTAAACAATCTGGAACTCCGATTCCCCAATGAGCCTGCCCGTCATAAATTACTGGATGTTATTGGAGACCTTGCATTGATAGGCTACCCGATTAAAGCAAGAATTATTGCTAATCGACCCGGACATAGCACCAATGTGGAGTTTGCCAAAAAAATCAAACAATACATCCGCAAGAATAAACATGTGAAAAATGTTCCGGTATATGACCCATCATTACCACCGGTATATTCACTTGATCAAATAGAAAAAACACTCCCCCACCGTCATCCTTTTTTGTTTGTTGATAAAATTGTTGAATTAACCGATACATACATAGTGGGTATTAAAAATGTTACATACAATGAGTGGTTTTTTCCGGGTCATTTCCCGGGAAACCCCGTAATGCCCGGCGTAATTCAAATTGAGGCATTGGCTCAAACAGGAGGAATACTATGTATCAATTCGATGCCTGAAGGGAAATATGATACTTATTTTTTAAAAATAGACAACTGCAAATTCAAACAAATGGTTCGTCCAGGCGATACGATGGTTTTAAAAATGGAGCTCAATGGCCCTATCAGAAGAGGTATTTGTGAAATGAGGGGAACTGTTTTTGTTGGCGGAAAAGTTGCTACCGAAGCAGACTTGGTTGCACAAATTGTTCGCCGACCCGATTAATCTACCCACAACAAAGAAATACAATGACGCATCCCTTTACTTATATCGATCCAAATGCTTCTGTTGCACCCAACGTGAAGATTGATCCCTTTACCGTTATTCACGGGGATGTAAAAATTGGAGAGGGCACCTGGATTGGCAGTAATGTTACCATTATGGAAGGCACCCGCATCGGAAAAAACTGTAGAATATTTCCGGGTGCAGTACTGGGTGCTATTCCGCAGGATTTAAAGTATAACGGAGAAAAAACAACTGCAGAAATTGGAGATAATACCACCATACGCGAATTTGTTACCATCAACCGTGGCACTACCGATCGCGGTAAAACGGTTGTAGGCAACAATTGTTTAATTATGGCCTATAGTCATATTGCGCATGATTGTATCATTGGCAATAACTGCATCATGAGTAATAGTGTACAGGTTGCCGGACACGTAACCGTTGGAGATTGGGCAATTGTGGGAGGAGTAAGTGCTGTTCACCAATTTGTAAGTATTGGTCAACATACATTTATTGCAGGAGGAAGCTTAGTGAGTAAGGATGTACCTCCCTATATAAAGGCTGTTCGCAATCCCTTAAGTTATGGGGGGGTGAATAGTGTAGGTTTAAAAAGAAGAGGATTCCCGTTGAATCAGATCAATCACATCCTAGACGTTTACCGAACCATTTATAACAAAGGCTTTAATACCACACAGGCACTGGAATTTATCGAAGAAGAATTACCCGCAACAGACGAAAGGGATGAAATCGTAACCTTTGTTCGGGAAAGCGGGCGCGGCATCATCAAACGCTATATTAAAGGAGTAACCGACGAAGAATAAGTTGGTGCTACGAGCCAATATTTACCCAAGGCTATATATCCTATGCAAACCAACCCTTCTGCTACAACACAGCTAACAATTTCACTGGAGGGTTCTGGAAAAAAATATAACAGAGAATGGATTTTCCGAAATCTTCATTTTCGTTTTGAAGCTGGTAAAAGTTATGCGGTTACCGGACCCAATGGGAGCGGAAAAAGCACCCTGTTGCAATGTATTGCAGGTGCCATTCACCTCAGCGAAGGAGCAATGCAATATGAAATAACAGTTGCAGGAAAATTAAATCGTATCCCCGAAAACAGCATACACCAATATGTTTCCATAGCTGCTCCCTACCTGGAATTGGTTGAAGAAATGACGGCAGCTGAACTTTTAAACTTTCACGGTCATTTCAAACCCTTTATTCCGGGAACAACTATTGAAGGAATACTGGCAGCAGTGGTACTAGAAAAATCAGCCCACAAACAAATTCGGTACTTCAGCAGTGGTATGAAACAAAGACTAAAATTAGCACAGGCTTTTTATTCTGATGTGCCTTTGCTGCTTTTGGATGAACCTTGTTCCAATTTAGACAGATCGGGAATTGAATTATATAAAGACTTATGCACAGGTCCGGGAAAAAATAAACTCATTATTGTGGGCAGCAACGATCAACAAGAAACCGCTTTCTGTACCCAACGCATTCATTTACCCGATTATCAAAAAGGATAATTTGCTATTCCAGCTTTCTTTTAAAAAAGAATTGTATTTGGTTTGGTAAAAAATTAAGCAGTTGGAAATTGCAAACATCTCTAATGCAATCTATCGGCGACTGGCGATTAACAAGTTTAAATCAGTATACTTCAAATCGAAATGTTCACTAATTGAAAAATCGGTGAGCGCTCCTCTGAAAAGATATACTCCCTCCCGAACATTTAATTTATGCCATACCATTTCTTCCAATCCACCTTCATCACTGATTTCCAATATCAGGGGCATTAACACATTGCTTATTGCCTGACTGGCAGTTCGCGCAAAACCACTGGGTATATTGGGAACTCCATAATGTATTACGCCATGTTTCACCAATGTTGGATTTTCATAACTGGTTAACTCACTGGTTTCAAAGCATCCTCCCCTATCAATGGCAACATCAATAATGATACTTCCAGTTCGCATAGCTGCCACCATCGCTTCAGTTACTACAACGGGAGCACGACCTACTTCATTACTCAGTGCACCTACTGCAACTTCGCAAGTTTTCAACTGCTTTGCTAATATTTTAGGCTCCAGCACACTCGTCCAAATTCGTTGCCCCAGATTATTTTGCAGTTGTTTCAACCGATAAACATTATTGTCGAATACCTTAACGGAAGCCCCAAGTGCTAATGCATTACGGGTAGCAAATTCGCCTACAATTCCTGCACCAATAATCACTACTTTGGTTGGCGGAATCCCACTGATACCTCCTAATAAAACCCCCTTCCCCTGATTAAAACTACTCAGGTATTGTCCGGCAATTAACATTACGGCACTACCGGCAATTTCACTCATACTTCTCACAATTGGATAAGTACCACTTTCATCCTTAAAATTTTCGAAGCTCAATGCAGTTACCCGCTTTTCCATCATCATGGCTATCAATTCGCGCTGTAAAGCAGAAAAATGAACTGGTGAAATTATTGTCTGATTCATTTGAATCAAAGGCATGTCTTCTACAACCGGAGGAGCACTTTTTACGAGAATCGGACAACGGAAAATTTCCTCCCGATCGTAAATGATGGTTGCGCCTGCCTCAGCATAATCGGCATCTGAAAAATGACTCCCTTCACCTGCCTTATGTTCTACTGAAACCTGATTTCCATTCATTACCAGCACACCCACAGCATCCGGAGTTAGGGCAATCCTATTTTCCTGAAATGCAGTTTCCTTAGGAATGCCAATATGCAGTTTGGTGCCCTGAGGCTTTAAATCCAATACCTCTTCCTGTGTTTCATAATGGAAAGTAGCACTGATTGCAGGTTTTTGAGCCATGTAATAAAGGGATTTCGGTTCAATATAAAAATAGTTGATTTATAGCAATCCCGATAGACTAGTTATCCTAACCTAAGGAAATTTTCCACTAACCGTTTCAATACCCCGGTTCAATTCATCTACAACCCGAATATGAATTGAAAATGTATCAGCAGGTAATAATTCTGGTGCCCGCTCCGGCCACTCAATCCAGCACCGGTCGTTAGAAATGATTTTTTCCTCCACCCCCGCCTGGATAGCTTCCTCCATACCAGAGAGTCGGTACCAATCCATGTGATATAATCTTTGACCATCCGGTAATTGGTACTCATTCATAATTGAAAAGGTAGGACTACTAACCATGTCGGAAATTTGTAAAAATGAACAAAGACGGGCTATTAGGGTGGTTTTACCTGCTCCCATTGGGGCAAAAAATGCCCAAATTCGATGAGATTTGCCCTCCTCCCATAATTGGGCTGCTACCTGATCTAATTCGGCAAAGCTATATTCCCTTTTCATTATGCAAAGATACGAAATAGCCATGGCTCCTTTACTTGCTAATGCAGTGGATAAAAATGCGAAGAGTATGCATTGTTGTACCTTTGTATAATTGATAAAGATGAAAAGATGCGTATGGAAACCAAAGAAACAGTTCACTGGAAAGTAGCAGGTATGAGTTGCACCAATTGTGCACTTACCATTCAACAATATTTAGAGAAAAAAGGATTACAGGATGTGCGGGTAAATTTTATTGGTGGGGAAGTAAGTTTCCAAAATACACCCGGCTTTGCATCCGCCGAATTATCTGCCGGCATTCAATCGCTGGGATATCATGTGGTAAATGATAAAGAAGCACTCGTATCTGCGTCTCGATTTTCATTAACCAATCATTTACAGCGCTTTCTTTTTTGCTTGATTTTTACGCTTCCACATTTATTACACATGATTCCGGGATTGCATATTCACTGGCTGATGCAACCGATTATGCAATGCCTGCTCACACTACCGGTTTTTTGGGTGGGGATGAATTTTTTTGGACGAAGCGCCTTTCGATCTATTCGCAGTGGGATACCCAACATGAACGTTTTGATAACCATCGGAGCAGTAGCCTCTTTTGGTTACAGTTTATATGGAACACTTATGAACAAAGGACCAGAATTTCTTTTCTATGAAACTACGGCTACGATTCTTACCCTGGTTTTTCTGGGTAACTGGCTCGAAGACAGAGCCGTTGCCTCAACCCAACAAACCATTCGTGAACTTACCCGTGACGAAAAGTTGATGGCAAATATGATTGCTTTTGATGATCAGCACCAGGAGCAAATTTTTCCCGTAGATAGTGCTCATTTAAAAGTGGGTGATCTTTTATTAATCAAAAGCGGAGAAAAAGTGCCAGCGGATGTTAAAATTCTGTGGGGAGAAGCAGATATTAATGAAGCAATCATTAGTGGAGAAAGTTTACCCGTTCATAAAAAAATGAATGATTTACTCATTGCAGGTAGCATACTAACACAGGGAACAGTGAAAGCTTATGTTACAGCTGCGGGAGATCAAACCGTACTCTCACATATTCTACAGCTGGTTAAAAATGCACAAACAGAAAAGCCTCCCATTCAACAACTTGCCGATAAAATAAGTGCCATTTTTGTTCCGGTGGTAGTTGGCATAGCAATGCTTACTTGGGGCATTAATTATTTTGGAATGCATGCTTCCTTTGGAACTTCATTGCTAAGAGCAATTGCAGTTCTGGTAATTTCTTGTCCTTGCGCCATGGGCTTGGCTACACCTGCAGCAATTGCAGTTGGTTTAGGTAGGGCAGCTACCAACGGGGTGCTGATAAAAAATGCCAAAAGCATGGAAACCTTTCAGCAAATTCAAAAGATTGTATTTGATAAAACCGGAACCCTTACCACCGGAGGATTTCGCATTGCCAACTTTCAGATTCACACATCAGCTTTTGCAAATATATCTATATCCGATTCCAATCAAACAGAAGAAGCAATTGAGCTGTTCAAAAAATGGTCTTGGTCTCTTGAAAAATATTCTAACCACCCTCTCGCCCGTGCCATTGCAGCTGAATGGAAATCAAAGGATGAAATACGCTGGAGCCAATTAATTGAAATTAAAGGTAAAGGCATTCAGGCTACTGATAAAAATGGAAATGAATTTCAAATAGGTTCTTACGAGTTAGTAAAATCCATTTCGGCCGATGATTCCCACAATGTTTATGTAACCAGAAATGGTATTTGGTTGGGCTGGATTGATCTAACGGATGAAATCCGGCCCGAAGCGGCTGCTGTAATTGCACAATTAATGGGAGCAGGTTATCAACCCATTTTACTGAGTGGCGATAGAAATAATAAGTGTAAGCAAATTGCCGACGCACTTGGAATTGCTGATTGGTATGGTGAACATACACCCGAACAAAAACTGGAAAGAATAGAAAAGCTAAACAATGAGTCACCTGTTGCCATGGTGGGTGATGGAATTAACGACGCACCAGCCCTTGCAAAAGCCACCCTGGGTATATCACTTAGTGATGCTTCTCATATCGCCATGCAAAGTGCACAGGTAGTGTTGATGAATCATGGATTGAAAAATCTTCCGCTTGCCCTTGCGTTGGGAAAACAAACTTATCGCACCATTCGGCAAAACTTATTCTGGGCTTTTGCTTATAATATTGTAGCTATCCCCATTGCTGCAATCGGATGGCTGAGTCCGGGAATCAGTGCCCTTGCTATGGGATTTAGCGACGTTGTGCTTGCCATCAATTCGCTTCGTTTGTATGCAAAAAAATTAGTTAACTAGTTTTCTAATAGATGATATAGGCAGTAAAAGTATGAATACACCGCAATCGCTATTACAAACTTATTTTAACCATTCCCAATTTCGGCCGGGTCAACTTGAAATAATTGAGTCGGTGTTAGCCGGAAAAGATGTACTCGCTTTACTTCCAACAGGTGGAGGAAAATCTGTTTGCTTTCAAATCCCTGCCTTACTAATGGGTGGAGTATGTATAGTGGTTAGTCCGCTCATTGCCTTAATGAACGATCAGGTAGCACAACTCAACTCAAAAAATATTGCAGCAGCTGCCTTGCATAGTGGTTTAACTGCTGGCGAAATGCAACACCTGCTTCAACAAGCGGAAGCCGGTTCCCTTCAGTTTCTTTACGTGTCACCGGAGCGATTATTGAGTGAAACATTTTTGCAGGCAGTTACCAGGTTTGATATCAAAATGCTCGCTATAGATGAAGCGCATTGTGTATCGCAGTGGGGATATGATTTCAGGCCAGCTTACCTAAGCATTGCCCGATTTAGAGCCTACCTGTCTGCTGCTACTCCCCTGATTGCCCTTACTGCCTCTGCAACCCCAGCAGTTCAGGAAGATATATTGGTGCAACTACACATGAAAAATGCTACTGTAGTAAAGGGTTCTTTCGAAAGAAAAAACTTACAATATCGTTGTCGCTTAACAGAATCCATTCATCATGCACTTATTGAACTTTTACAACCTGCTTCCGGAAGTAGCATCGTTTACTGCAATACCCGAAAACAAACCCGCGAAATAGCAGAATGGCTGCAACAAAATAACATTGCTGCCACTTTCTATCATGCAGGATTAACTCAGGAAGAAAGAAATCTACGACAGGAAGCCTGGATACAAAATAATAAGCGGGTGATGGTAGCTACCAACGCTTTTGGAATGGGGATTGATAAGCCGGATGTGCGACTGGTAATTCATTTAACCGCACCTGAGTGTTTGGAAAACTATTATCAGGAGGCAGGCCGAGCCGGAAGAGATGAGCAGCCGGCAACAGCTATTCTGTTGGTCACCCCAACACAAATCCAAAACCTGCTTGCACTGGCAGATCAAAGATTTCCTCCCATTGATACCATCAAAAAAATTTATCAGGATCTCGCAGCCTATTTACAGGTGCCTGCTGGATTGGGAGAAGGCAGCTATTTCGATTTTGATTTACAACTTTTTGCTTCGCGTTTTAAACACGATTTACTGTTGGTAATAAACACGATGCAGTTGCTGGAACAGGAGGGTCATCTTCGCTTCAGTAGTTCCGTTTTCTTACCAGCGCAAATTCAGTTTACGGCTGATACTACTCAGTTAAGAATATATGAAGAGGGATACCCCGAAACTTCCGACTTGGTGCAGGCTTTATTGAGAACCTACCCGGGTATACTCGACTTTCGCGTATCAGTATACGAAACACAATTAGCCCGCATCTGCCGAACCACACCCGAAACGATACAACAACAATTGAAACAATTACAGGCATTCGGAATTATCAATTACAAACCTGCTAAGGATAGTCCGCAAATTCAATATCTCCTCCCTCGGGCAACCGCAGCGTTTCTTCACATCAATTTAGACTATTACCATGCTAGAAAAAATAATTGGCTGATTCGAATGAAGGCAATGGTGGGTTATATTGAAAATAATACGGAATGCAGAAGCCGTTTTCTATTGAACTATTTTGGGGAATCAGCATCCACCAATTGCGGCATTTGCGATGTATGCGAAAGCAAGCATAAAAGAGCACTTACTCAAAAAAGATTTGCTGAACTTTCCAACAAGGTATTACAATTGCTGGAACAACCTATGTTGCTTCAGGATTTGTTACAGCATTTTCAAACATCGGCAACAGATGAAATAGAAGAAGTGATATTGTTTTTAACACAGGAACAAACCATATTCCGAAATGCAAAAAATGAATTTCAAAAGAAGAAGTAGAAATTAAAATTTATAAATCCTCTTCCCGCTCTAATAATAAAATTGCACCCTGCGGAACGATAAAATATTTTTCTCCCTCATACATCACCTCGGTGGCACCACTTACCAAAAAAATAGCAAGATCGCCTTCCTTTGCTTGTAAGGGTACATATTTTACAGATTCCTCTTCCGACTTCCAGGGCTCATCTTCAACTGGCATGGGAATGGCATAGCCTGGTCCGGTTTTAATTATCTTCCCCTGCTGAACCTTCTCTTTTTCTTGTACTCCAGGGGGCAGATATAAGCCACTGGAGGTTTTCTCATCGGGCCGGGAAGGACGAATCAATACTCTATCGCCAATTACCAGTAATTTTTTGAACTTATTATTGGATGTGAGCAGCATATGAACGGATTTTCTATGCAAAATTACAAATTTCTCAACGTTTGGGTAAATGTCGCTGCAATTGTGAAGGATGCTGTAAAAAGACTTACTTGACCCTTTTAGAGGCTTTCTGGCACCAAATTTGCTTGTTTTAACAAAAGATTGCAGCGCCGGTCTTCTATTTGGCATTGTTTTATCTTTATTTCACGTTAAATAACTTTTTTCTATGGAAGCGAAAAAAACAAAACTCCTTCTTTGCGAAGACGACACTAACCTGGGTATGGTATTAAAAACTTATCTGGAATTGAGCGATTTCGATGTTACCCTAGAGCGGGATGGCAGATTAGGTCTCGCAGCTTTTCAACGGGAAAAATATGATTTGTGTTTGTTGGATGTGATGATGCCCAATATGGATGGCTTTACCCTTGCTGAAGAAATTCGCGATGTTGATCCGGATATTCCCTTGTTTTTTCTGAGTGCCAAAACCATGAAAGAAGATATCATTCAAGGTTATAAATTGGGTGCGGATGATTATATCACCAAACCTTTTGATAGTGAAGTTTTGTTAATGAAGATTCGGGCCATTTTAAAAAGAAATGAAGAAGAGAATCGTGTGAATGATAATATTGAATTTGATTTAGGAACCTATCACTTCAATCCGAAGTTGCGTGAACTGAAGCAGGGAGAACAGAAAATCACTTTATCTCCCAAGGAGAATGATTTACTCAAGATGCTTGCCGAACATAAGAACGACTTATTACCCAGAGAGCGTGCATTGAAAAAAATCTGGGGCAGCGATACATATTTCAACGGCCGCAGTATGGATGTGTATATTGCCAAATTGCGCAAGTACCTAAAAGAAGATCCGCAAATTGAAATCGTAAATATTCATGGAAATGGTTTCCGCCTCGTTGCGCCTTAATCGTTTCAGCAAATTTACAGACTAAATAAATCTGATTGAACACCACCTCTGTTATCCTGCTTACCCAGGTGCTGATAGGCTTTGGCAGTAGCTTCTCTTCCGCGAGGAGTACGCTGTAGAAATCCTTCCTGAATTAAAAAGGGTTCATATACTTCTTCCAGGGTGCCGGATTCTTCTCCAACAGCGGTTGCAATAGTGGTTATCCCAACCGGTCCACCCTTAAATTTATCGATGATAGCTGCTAAAATACGGTTATCCATTTCATCCAGGCCATGTTCGTCTACATGCAATGCCTTCAAAGAATGCTGGGTGATGCCTAAATCGATAGCACCATCATTCAATACCTGTGCAAAATCGCGCACTCTGCGTAAGAGACTGTTGGCTATACGAGGTGTTCCCCTGCTGCGTCGGGCTATTTCACCGGCTGCATCCGAAGAAATGGTTACTTGTAAAATCTGAGCACTGCGCTCAATTATTTTTTGCAGCACGGGTGCCTGATAGTATTCGAGGCGCGACTTAATACCAAATCGCGATAATAAAGGAGCCGTTAATAATCCGCTTCGGGTAGTTGCGCCTACCAATGTGAAAGGGTTGAGGTTGATTTGAATGCTTCGGGCATTCGGTCCAGAATCAATCATGATATCAATCCGAAAATCTTCCATCGCTGCGTATAGGTATTCTTCTACTACCGTACTCAGCCGATGAATCTCATCAATAAACAACACATCATTGGGTTGCAAATTGGTTAATAATCCGGCAAGGTCTCCCGGCTTTTCGATAACTGGTCCGGAAGTTTCCCGAATATTTACACCCAGCTCATTGGCCACAATTCGGCTGAGGGTTGTTTTCCCGAGTCCGGGCGGACCATGAAATAAAACATGGTCGAGTGCCTCCCCTCTGAGTTTGGCAGCTTTGATAAATATGATAAGATTTTCAATCAATTGTGGCTGACCGGAAAAATCGTCTAATTCTTTCGGGCGGATGGCATTTTCAAACTCCTGTTCAACAGGGTTATTACTTGCTTCGGGTTTATGTAAGGGAAAATCGGGCATACCCTCAAAACTACTAAATAGAATTCAACCTACCTTTGAGAAAATCATCACATGAACAACAAAGTAGCATTGATCGCCGGCCCATCCGGATTAACGGGTAGTTATCTGCTCAACATCTTATTGGAGGCCCCGGAATACCGGGAGGTGATTGCCTATGTTCGTAAACCTTCAGGAAACCAGCATCCTAAACTGAAGGAAGTGGTGGTGGATTGGGATACTCTGCAAGCATCGGTTGAGGCGGATGATGTATATTGTTGTTTAGGTACCACCATAAAAAAAGCCGGTTCTCAGGAAGCTTTTCGAAAAGTAGATTATGCATATCCCTTGCAACTGGCCCAAGTACAATTCAAGGGTGGATCGAAACAATTTCTGCTGGTTTCTGCAATTGGAGCCGATGCGAAATCAGCTATTTTTTATAGTCGGGTAAAGGGTGAGTTGGAAAATGCCATACAAGCTATTGGATACAAAAGTGTACAAATTTTCAGACCATCATTTATTGCCGGCCCCCGAAAAGAATCACGGCCGGGTGAAAGAATTGGGTTAGCGATATTTTCTTTTTTATCGCCCCTCTTCATTGGGCCACTAAAGAAATATGCCCCTATTCATGCAGAGAAAATTGCAAAAGCCATGTTCAGAACTGCTCAGCAAAATATTTCGGGAATAAAGATTTATGATTCATCGGCTACAAATAAACTAGGGAATTGATTTTTTGGTAATAGTGATTATGATATGTTCAAAATAAATAAAATAAGGATTTGGGCAGTACTCATTTTTACTGTAATGGTAGGTTTTGGATATCTATATTTAAAAATGGTAGGTTCTGTAAACGATGTTAAACAAGATAAAGTTGAAAATGCTAATTCGAAAGAAGAACATACTCAAATCTATTGGGTGGAATTACCCGCTGGTCTTGATACGATTGAATTTAAAGCATCATTAACACTTAACCCAAATAAACAAATTCATAAAATTAAATTTCCAAGCGGCGGAACAGAAACGAATATTTGTATTTACGATAGCACTTATTTAAAAGCAATTCAGCAGGATGCACAAGTAAAAATAAAACCGTTGAGAAATGGTACCTTTTCAAAAGAACAGGAAGTCATACTAGACATTTCATCACTGCAAAGAGGTCGCTATTATGTTCACTATGTATCATGTGGTTTAGGTAGTATATTTTCCTTGACAATTAAATAAGAAGGTAAACATTTTCCTAATACATTGAACATTGATAGAATTTGGTATAGTTCCACTTTTAAGAAAGATAACAATATACTTTTTAAAAAATGTTCGCTACACAATAAAATCCAAATAATTATCCCGATCAATTTTTTGAAATACTGCTTCCGGATAGGCTGACTTGAATGCTAAAGGAATTTTGGCTTTGCTATCTTTGCTATATTTTATTTCATAAGCATTCAAATAATTATTTTTCAATTCGATTAAATCAATTTCTCTTTGTTGAAAATTTCGCCAGAAATACAACTGGCTTCCTGCCTGATTATAGGAGTTATACTTAATTCTCTCGGAGATAATATAGTTTTCCCAAAGCATTCCGATATCATTTCTTATTGAAATTGGCCGAAAATTGTTGATAACTGCATTTCGTATTCCATTATCATAAAAATACCATTTCACACCTTTTGAAATTTCCTTCCGGTGATTGGTACTGTATGAGGGCAGCTTGAAAAGAATAAATACTTTTTGCAAAAGATCAAGATAATTTTCAACCGTAATTTTATTCAAACTTAGTTGATTGGAAATTTCATTATAAGAAACCTCCGATCCAACCTGAAATGCTACTAATCGCAACAAATCCATCAACTTATTCGACTGTCTGATACCAGAATAGGATAAAATATCTTTTAACAAATACGAGTTAATCAATTCTCTTAGATATTGTTCCTTTTCTATCCTAGTTTGAATCTGAAAAATTTCGGGGTAACTACCCATAACCAATCTTTCGTCTAAATCTGCTTGCGCCTGTAAAGGATTATTTCCCAACTCTAATTGAGCAATGGGATATAAATTATAGGAGTAGCTTCTTCCCGTTAAAGGTTCACCGGAAGCATTTACTAAGTCTAAAGAGGAGGAACCAGTTGCTAAAATAGTTAAATGGGGGCTACTATCAATCATCAACTTCATAATAGAACCTATTTCCGGAATGGCTTGCGCCTCATCAATCATCAACAACTCCGTATCATTAATTATTTGCTTATAGTTGGCTACTGATCTCTTCTTAAGAATTTCCTGCACATCAAAATCCTCTCCATTAAGGAGCATTTTTTTTCCCGCAAATTTTTCACTTACACTATTAATCAAATAGGTTTTTCCTACACGCCTTGTGCCTAAAATCAAGATTACTTTATTGGTTCCAATTTTACTGATAACCGCTTCTTCCAATTTCCGATGTATAATCATTTATAATAATATTTATTCAAAAATACGTAATATTGTCATTATAATGACCAAATTATATAAAATTTAGTCAGTATAATGACATTTTTTTTCAAAAATTGAAAAAGCTTGATTTAGATAGAATCGCAGTTTCCTAACTGAATTAACCCCACGGAAGCAAAAGCGCCGGATCCGGACAATTTTGTAGGTAATATGCCCGCTCACTCCATTTGCAAACCCCCGGATAATCTCCTACCCAGTTTTCCATAGAAAGGATACATTGAAAATGCAAATGTGGCGGCCAGCCACCATTTTCTGCAGGCGCTCCAAAAGCACCTACAACCGCACCACCTGAAATGGATTGTCCCGGCTGAAATTGATGAACACTCTCCTCCGTTAAGTGCCCATATAAAGTATAGAAATGATTTCCCTGATAAATATGCTGTAAAATTACCACACCCCCATAATTACCCAACTCGGGATGAAATGCCTGACTATGAACTACTCCATCATACACTGCATACACAGGGGTATGGGCGGGGCCCCAGATGTCAACACCCAGATGCAAGCGCCGCGGCTCTTCCAATGAGTTGGCAGTTCCAAAAACGCCACTCCGGGCATAGATACCTCGCAATTCATTGTAACCGCCGATGCCAAAATCGGCTGCTTCGGTTTGTAACTTTTGCTCAATAAACTCCGTAAAAGCAGGAAGGTTCGTGAATATTTCGGGAGTTAATGCTTTACAGTTCTCTGATAAATCCCAGCGCCGTATTCGGGTTA
>Ga0214923_10003114_pt1 | contig 21153 bp, 1 predicted proteins | sample LL1510_MetaG_FD_177993 | JGI IMG/M metagenome (GOLD analysis project Ga0214923, IMG submission 177993) | Freshwater microbial communities from Lake Lanier, Atlanta, Georgia, United States - LL-1510 | ecosystem: Environmental > Aquatic > Freshwater > Lake | place: USA: Georgia | collected 2015-10-15
GACGGTGGCGATCGCCGTCGCGTTCGTGCCGCCGCCTCCCGAGATCGTGACCGTCGGCGCCGACGTGTAGCCAGAGCCGGCGTTCGTCAGCGCGATCGACGTCACGCCCTGCAAGATCGAGGCCGTGGCGGCGGCGCCGAAGCCCGAGCCGCTGCGGTCGACGATCGTCACACGCGGAGCGGCGACGTAGCCGGCTCCCGGAGTCGCGATGTTCACGGCGGTGACGCCGCCGACACCGTTCACCGAGATGGCGCGGCCCGACGCACCCGAACCGGTCGCCACCGGAGTGATCTGGATCTGCGTGGTGGCCGGGTTGTACGCGCTGCCAGCGTTGGTGACCGAGATCCCGGTCACGACCCCCGAGATGCTCGGAGTGATCGCGGCACCCGTGCCTCCGCCGGTGTTGCCGAACGAGATCGTCGGTGCCGACGCGCTTTGGTAGCCGGAGCCCGGCTTGACCACCTGGTAGCCGACGACCGTGTAGTTCGTGTCGTTGAACGTGATGGCGCCGCCGGAACCGCTGCCCCCGACGATGCGAGTCGGACGGTTCGTGTAGCCGCTGCCGGCGCGGAACACGGAGAGAGTCGCCAACGGACTGGTCAGGGCGGTGGCAAGAACGGGTGCCGTCGCGGTCGCGCCGGTGCCGCCGCCGCCGGAGAAGAGAATGATCGGACGGGCCGTGTAGCCGGTCCCGGGGTTGGTGATCGTCACGGCGGTGACGACGCCGAAACCATTGATCGTCGCGGTGGCCGTGGCGCCCGAGCCGCCGCCGCCGGCGATCGTCACGGTCGGGGCGGTTGTGTAGCCCGTGCCACCGGCCGTGACCGTGAGCGGCGTCCCGTTGGCCGCGAGGCCGAAGTCGACTTGCAGCACGCCGCCGGTACCGCCGACGTGGCCAAGACGCATGGCCGTCGTGTAGCCAGTCCCGCCAGCGGCGACGGTGAGGCCGGTGACCGTGCCGCCGGTCGACACGGCGGACACCGTCGCCTGCAGACCGGTCGCCCCCAGCGCCACGTCGTTCAGGTAGACGACGTCGCCCACCGAGTAGTCGCGACCGCCGTCGAGCACCTGCAGGGAGCCCGCACCACTTGCCGCAATCGTGGCCGTTGCCGCCGCACCCACGCCATCGCCGCCGATCATCACCGTCGGGGCGGATGTGTAGCCCGACCCCGGATTCGTGATCGTGATCGCCGTCACCAACCCACCAACAATCGTGGCGGTCGCCGTCGCCTGCACACCGCCCGCGCTCGGAGCAGAGATCGTGATTGGAGCTGTCGTGTAGGGCGATGTTCCCTGGTTGTTGACGGTGATCGACGACACGGTTCCGACACCCGTGACGGCGACGCGTGCGCCCGTGCCCGCGAGGACCGTGAGCAGGTCGCCGCTGCGGTAGTTCGTTCCGGCGGTTGCCGCACCGATCGACGCGTTCGTCAGGCCGAGCAGCGGCAGGCCGGTCGCGCCTGTCCCAGTGGCCCCGGTGACCGTCACCGTCGTCGTCGCGTCGTAGCCGGTGCCGCCCGCTGTGACGATGCCGCCGGAGACGCCGCCGGAGATCGTGGCCGTGGCCGTCGCGCCGAAGCCCGATCCGCTCGTGTCGGTGATCACGACGGTGGGTGCGGCGTTGTACGAACCACCCGGTTGCGAGAGATTGATGCCCGTGATGCTGCCGGTGGCATCGACCTTCACGGCTGCCGTCGTCCCGCCGTCTCCCGACGAGATCACGACGGTCGGGGGCACCTGGTACCCGCTGCCCTGAACGGTCGTATTGATCGCGGTGAGGCCGTCGATCGACGCCTCGGCCGTCGCGCCCGAGCCGCCTCCGCCCACGAACGAGATCGTCGGGGGTAGCGTGTAGTTCGCACCGCCGCTGGTGATGTTGACTCCCACCACCACCCCGTTCTGCAGGATGGAGGTGGCCGCGGCACCGGCGCCGCCGGTGCCGGCATTGCCGAAGACCACCGCCGGCGCCGACACGTAGCCGCTGCCGCCCTGCGTGACGCGGACGAAGGTCACCTGCTGCGAGCCGACGACCGGTGTCACGGTCGCCCCGGAACCCGCGTTGAACGACACGGTCGGTGCGGACGAGTAGCCCGTCCCCGCGGACGTGACCGAGACCGACGAGATCGTGCCCGGCGTGAGCACGCGGCCGGCCGGGGCGTTGAAGACGAGCTGGTCGGCGACCGTGAACGTCGACGACGGGCTCATGACGATGTTGCCCGTCGTCGCGTTGAGCGTGAAGTCCTTGCCGGTGCCGTTGACGAAGACGTCGCCAAGGGCCTCGATGTCGCCGCTGGACGCCGTGAGCACGACATTGCCGTTCTGCGTGCTCAGGTCACGGGCGAGAAGACCGCCCGCCGTCGTCGTGGCCGTGATGTCGCCGGTCCCGGCGGTCGCCACGTCGACGAGATCGAGCACCCCGCCGGCCGTGACGGCGATCGCACCCGCCGCCTTGGTCGCGATGCTTTCGATCACGACGCCGTCCGTCTCGTCGATCGTGATCGCACCGCCGGCCTGGGCCGTGATCGTGGCGACCGCCGTATTCACGTCGATGGCACCGCCCGCCGTCAGCGACAGGCCGTCGGCCGTGAGCGTCGCCTGGCTCGTGATCCCGCCGGTGGCGGAAAACCGCATCGTGTCCCCGGGCGCCTGGACGACCGCGGCGCTCGTGACGTTGATGGCGCCGGTAGTGGCCGTGACGACGAGATCCCCGATCCCCGACCGGCCCGCCGTGACGTTTGAGTTGAGCGTGACCGTCCCGCCCGTGAGCGTGATGTCGCCGCTGGCGGTCGACAGCGGACGGCCGATATTGAGCGTCGGCGCCGTGAGGGCGAGCGCCCCGATCGTGTCGACGTTGGAGTTGATGATGACGTCGCCGTCCGCCGCCGTCGCGCGGAGATCGATCTTGCCGCGCGACGCCGGCAGGGCATTGAGCGTGAGGTCGCCCGAGGTCTGGCGGATCTGGATGCCGATGTCCGCCGTCTGGTTGCTGGCGCTGCCGGCGTAGATATTGTGCTGCGTGAAGCCCCGCGTCTCGACGTTGATCACACCACCGTCGGCGCCGGCATTGTTGAGCGTGATGCTCGTGGCGCCCTGGATATATCCGGTCGAGCCCGTGCGGATGATGCGGGGATCGACGGAATAGGTCTGCAGGACGACGGTCGATCCCGAGTTGATGGCGCCGTCGATGAGGATGTCGCCGCCGTTGGCGCCGTAGCCGTAGCTGGCGAAGGCGGAGTTTGCGGTGGGGGGCACGCCGCCGCCGGTCACCACGTTCACCGCCCCCTGGATCGACGCACCGGCGATGAGTTCGAAATTGCCGTCCGCGACGCGGGCATTGAGGCCGCCGGTGATCGCGTTTTCGATGCGAATGAGGTCCTGCGCGCGATAGTCATTGGTGTAGCGAGGCGTGAGGGCCGCCTGGATCCTGATTTGCGACCCCAGGAACGTGTAGCCGGCGCCGGCGTTCGGCAGGGCGGTCGCGGGCGAGGCAGCGTTGTACGTCTCCTGGGCGGATGAATTGATGATGATCGTGCTCGTGCCGACCGCCTGGCTGAAGTCCACCTCGAGCGAGAGCGGCATCGAATCGCCCACGTGCAGGACGAACGTCGGGTTGACCGTCCCGGCCCGTGCCGCCACGCGAACCTTCGAGAGGTAGAACGTCTCGGTCGTGGGCGGCGTCACGTTGTACGACGCGGCGAAACTGTTGGTGTTGACGAGTCGGGCCGGACCCACCGCGCCCGTGGCGCCGACCGGGGGCAGCGAGAGGCCGTTGTTCGTGCCGGAAGGCACGGAGCCCGAGAACGCGAGCGTCTGGAGCGCGTTGAAGGCCGTGTCGTATGCGAACTCGAGAAATCCCGTGTTGTTCACGTTCCGCATGTACATCACGGCGTTGTCGCCGGGATTGCTCTGGAAAATCTCGAAGTTGTATTGGTAGGCCTGGGACGTGGGGTTGACATCCACGTCCGTGTGCGTGAACCCGAGATACTGGAAGGCGAGCATCTGCCGCGATTCGAGCTGCTCGGCGGACATGATCGCGTGGCGACGACCGTGGCGCGATGCCGCGCGGGAGCGGACGGGCCGTTCGCTCCGCTTGCCGAAGAGGGTGGACAGCCGGCTGGGAATGCTGCGCGAGCGCATGGGGGGCCTTCCGCGGTCGAGAGGTGGAATCACCGGCATGGCCCTGAGCGCGCAGCAGCATCGTGCCGCAGCCGGATGTCCATACCGATCGTACGGTGAACCTGCCCCTCTGGTTCACCCGAGGGTGTCAAGGTGGGCAAAATCCACCGCAGACAACCCTAACCCCTATCCAAACCGAATCTGCCGCCGACTGCAAGAAAACGGCCAGCCCGACTTGGGCAAACCGGACGGGTCGCGCGGTTTGCCGGGAAAAACCGGGTTATGCCGTGGTGCTGGCAGGCGCCCGGCTGTCGTGTGGGTCCTACCAGCGTCCTTCGACGCCGAGCGTCACGCCCTGCACGATGGCCGTGCCGACCGTCGAGAGGGTGCCCGCCGGTGGGACGTCGCCCTGGGCGATGCTCTGGCCGCTGAGTTGGTTGGTCGGCTGGGCCAGGCCCGTCAGCCACAGGCCGAGGTAGCCGAAGCGGAAGTCCCAGTTCTCACAAATCGGCATCACGCCCGTCATGCCCACCTCCCCCACGAACGAGCAGGAGGCCGGCCAGTCGTTCACCGTCACCTGCGAGACGAACGGGGCGATGCCCTCGTTGAACTGGACGTAGCGGGAGGTCTGGCCGGCATTGTTGGCGTAGGCACCCGCCTTCACGACGCCTTCGACCCGAAATCCATGCCGCGTCCGCAGGAGCAGCGAGTCGAAGCCGATCTGGCCTCCCCAGAGGTTGTTGACCGTGCTGGTCGAATAGATGTCGGCGCCGAACGTGGGCGGATCTTCGGTGGCCCCGAACGTGTCGACGATCAGCGACTTCTCGTACCACTGGAACCAGCGGAAGCCATACAGGAACTGAGTGGACTCGCAGAGCCCCACGCGGCGGTTGATCTCGCCGGACATGATCGACCCGACGAGTTGGCCTCCGACGCGGTCGAGCGCCCGGATCGGCGCGGGAAAGTCGACTCCGTCGAGTCCGGGCGGGGCAGTCAGATACGCCCCTGGGACGAATGGCCGCTCGATCTGGGAGAAGAACTGTCCGCCGTAGAGGTAGCCGAACTCGAGGATGTTGCCGCACTGATCCTGCCGGAAGAGCTGCAGCCGGCCGCCGCCCGCCGCCGGGCTCTCGAGCTGCGACGCGTCGAGGGCGATCGCCGAAAAACCGGCGACCTCCGGATTGGTGGTGTAGAGCGGCCGGGTTTGCGGGGCGTTCCGCCAGAGGATCAGCGCGTCGGCGCGGCCCGTCCAGCAGGTGTCCTTGCAGTGGTTGTGGAGCCGTCCGGCGAGCCGTTGAGCCAGGCCGACGGGCTCGCACATCGCGTTGAACCAGGGACGGCCGTGATGTCCCGTCATGCAGTGCGGGCAGCCGGGCATGCAGTCGGAGCCGCAGGCGTGCGCGCCGTCGTGGACGAGGATGCCGTCGTCTCCATACACAGGACCGGCCGACATGAGTCCGTTGGTACCGGACTCCTCGACGACGACACCGCCGTCGCCCTGGCCGTCGAACGAGCCGCCATCGATCACCCGCGGCGTCACGGATTCGACCGGAGCGGAGTCGGGGATGATCACGCCGTTTTCCGACACGATCGCCGGCTCGCCCTGGCGGACGACGACCGATCGCATGGTCCGCCCTGTCCAGGCCTGCTGGGCCTGTTGGGCGTTGGCATCACCCTGGGGGCCGAGCGCCGACGCGATCGTCGAGAGTGCGAGGAGCGTGGGAAGTCCGGCCGCCGTTCGGAAGCCGCGGGTGCGGGCCGCCATTGTCGATCCCTCCGTGGAAGATGTCGCTGCGACCGGTGGAATCGGTCGTGACGATCGTCCGGCGGGAGGGTTCTGCCGCGGGTTCCGGTCGTGGAAAATGGGCGAACACTGCCGCCTCAAGGCAGGCCAGGCCCGCGGCAGGTGCGGCGAGATGGCGAATCAGCGGAGGCTGGCGAAGGCCATCAGCCGCGCGTTGACCCGGGGGCCGACGCTCTGCCCTCGGCCCCAGTAGAAGAGCGTCGACTTCGTCATCGGGGCCCCGTTTGCCACCGCCCTGATGCTGCCGTCTCCGACCACCTCGAGCGTGTAGATGCCTCGGGGGGTGGTTCGGCGGGGCGGCAGGATCAGCGTGTAGGTCGTGCCGCTGCCGGTGACGCTGGCGCCCCGCAGCGAGACGCTCCGACCGTTGAGGAGGAGTCGGAAGGAGTTGACCGAGACGCCGGTCACGGGCGTCGTGAAGGTGACCGGCACTCTCGCCACCGGCAGCCGCACGGCCTGCACCAGGGCGGGGTCGGTGCTCAGGTTGGCGACGGGCAGCGTCTTGATGGCGCCGTCGACCTGGATGGCATGGCGGGCGGCGAGTCCGTCCGTCGTGGGTGGCAGCGCGGTGCCGGTAAGCGGGTTTCCAGCGAGATCCTGCAGCGTGCCCGTGGGCGCGATGCCGACCACGTCGAGGTCAGCCGCGACCTCCCCGGGCTGGATCACGTAGGTGCCCGCGAGCGACGTACCGCCCGTCGCCGTCAGCGACACGACCGCGCCGGTGTTGAGCGTCACGTTCAGCGTGCCGCCCGGCTGCACGGCCTCGGAGACCGTCGCGAGGATCGCGACCGATTCGCCGATCGCGTAGGTGCGGTTCGCCGACGTGGTCGCGAAGCCCGTGACGACCGGGGCGAGCGTGTCGATCGCGATCGGTGGCGAGAGGGCGGCGGCGGGATTCGGATTGCCGGCCAGGTCGGTGAAGCCGCCAGGCGGGACGAGGACGGACCCCGGCGTGGTCGAGTTGGCCGCGGGCGTGAATGTCACCGTATAGCTGCTGCCGGAACCGGTGAAATTGGAGAGCGTTCCACCCGTGGCCGTGAGGTCGTCGATGCCGAACGTCGCGGAGGGCTCGGTCAGCGTGAAGGAGATGATCGCCGTCTGTCCCGCGTTGAGTGATGCGGTGCTCGAGGCGATCGTGATGAACGCCGGGGCGACCGTGTCGACCGCGATCGGCTGGGTGAGCGATCCGGCGACGCTTGGGTTGCCGAAGGCGTCGGTGAACGCGCCGGCTCCCACTGCGATCGTGCCGGGCGCGGTCGAATTGGTCGCGGGGGTGAACGTGGCGGTGTACACCGCTCCCGAACCGCCGAACGCGGAGAGTGCCCCGCCGCCGACGGTGACGCTGCCGGGGCCGAACGTGGTGGAACTCTCGCTGAGCGTGAACGTGATCGTGGCGGTCTGGCCGCCGCGCAGGGCCGTCGCGGAACTCGCGATCGCGATCGTCGGCAGCACCGTGTCGACGGCGAGTGCGGGCGTGAGGGCACCCGAAGCGTTGGGATTGCCGAAGGCGTCGGTGAACGTGCCGGCCGCCACCGCGATCGTGCCGGGGGCGGTCGAACCGACCTCCGGCGTGAACACCGCCGTGTAGGTCGTTCCCGATCCGGAGAAGCCGGAGAGCGTGCCGCCGGTCACGGAGACGTCGCCCGCCGCGAACGTGGTGGACGCTTCGCTGAGCGTGAACGTGACGGCGGCGGTCTGACCGGCCCGGACGGCCGTGGGCGACACGGAGATGAAGACGGCCGGCGAGACGGTGTCGATGTCGATCGGGAGGGGGAGCGAGCCAAGGACGTTCGGGTTGCCGAAGGCGTCGGTGAAGCTGCCGCCGGCGACCGACACGTTGCCCGCCACGGTGGAGGCGGCGAACGGCACGAAGATCGCGGTGTAGGCCGTCCCCGAACCGGTGAACTCGGTCAGCATGCCGCCCGTCACCGCGACGTCGCCCGCCACGAAGTCGGTGGCGGACTCGCTGAGCGTGAACGTCAGGATCGCGGTCTGGCCCACGCGGAGCGTCGGCGTCGAACTCGCGACGGCGATCGTGGGCCGTACGGTGTCGATCGCGATCGACGTGGTGGCGCCGGCCGAGTTCGCGTTGCCCGCGATGTCGGTGAACGTGTTGGCCGCGACCGAGATCGTGCCAAGCGCCGTCGAATCGGGCGTCGGCGTGAACGTGGCGGTGTAGATGGCACCGGAGCCGGAGAGCGGCGAGAGCGTGCCGCCCGAGAACGTGACTGAGCCGTTTCCGAACGTCGTCGACGGTTCGCTGAGCGTGAACGTGATCACGGCCGTCTGGCCCGCACGGAGCGTCGGCGTGCTCGAGGCGATCGCGATGGTCGGGGCCGTGGTGTCGATCGTGATGGTCCGTTGATCCGGTGCAGCGGACTGCGGGTTGCCCGCGGCATCGGTCTGCGTCGCCGAAACCGTGACGACGCCGTCGCCGAGCTGGCCGACCTGGAGTGCCGAGAGAACGACGGCCTGCGGCGCGTTCGTTCCCTGGACGGGAATTGGGATGCTGGTCGCGCCGCGGGTGAACGTCACCACGATCGCGGCACCGGCCTCCCCGGTGACCGTGACGATGCCGCCGGCCTGCGTGGCCTCGGCGAGTGTGGCCCCATTGGCTGTGCCAGAGCCAAGCGCGAGTGTCGGAGCGTTGGGTCGCACGAGGTCGAGGTTGAACGTCAGCACCTGGGTCGGAGCCTGAACGTTGCCCGCCACGTCGGTCTGGGAACCCGTGACGGCCACGGTCCCATGGCCGATCTGGGCGACCTCGGCCGCGCTCAGGGCGACGGCCTGCGGTGCCCCGGAGCCGGTCAACGACTTGGGAACGGACCCAGCCGTTCCGGTGAACGTGAGGCTGATCAAGGCGCCCGCCTCGCCGGTCACGGTGACGATGCCACCCTGCGACAGCAGCCGCTCCGCCTCGGCGATCGACACGGGATCGCTCACGCCGGATGCGAGCACGACCGACGGAGCGGTGACGACGGTGTCGACCACGAGCTGCGTGTAGGTGGCTCCCCCAGGCAGCGTGAAGTTGCCCACAGGACCCAGATTGCCCGCGTCATCCGTCTGCCGGACCTTGAGATTCGCGACGAGGTATGTCCCGTCGGGCAGCGTGACGAACGTGTTGGTCGCCGTGTTCTGCGAGGCCGACCAGCTCGTGCCGCCGTCGGTCGAGTACTGCCACGTCGAGTTCGCTTCGAGCCCGCTGACGTCGATGCGGCCGTTGGACGTGATGCCGTCGAGCGCTGTGGCCGAATCGGCGGCCAGCGCGAGCGTCGGGGCGACGGGCGGCTGCGAGTCGATCCGGATCTGGGTGTACGACGCACCCGTAGGCAGCGTGAGCGGGGCCGAAGCGCTCAGGTTGCCGGCAAGGTCCGTCTGCCGGACCCGGAGGTTCGCGACGGGATATGTGCCATCGCCGAGCGTGAACGATGTCGCGGTGCCTGCGTTCCAACTCGTTCCTCCGTTGGTCGAATACTCCCATGTCGCGCCGGTCTCCAGCCCGGTCACGTTGAACAGGCCGACCTTCGTGATGCCGTCGGTGCTCGACGTCCCGTCGTCGACGAGCGTGAATACCGGCGGCGCGACGATCGTGTCGATCACCACCTGCGTGAGCCCCGGGCCGCCCGCGAAGCCGCCGACGAGGCTCGTCGCGGTGACGCCGGTCGGAAGCGGCGAGGTCGTCGGGAACATCTGACGCACGAGCACGTTCGCCAGCGGGTAGGCGGCACCTGCGGCCGTCGTGCCGGCGGGCAGCGTGAACGACGTGGCCGTAGCCTGGTTCTGCATCGTCGACCACACCGTTCCCCCATCGGTCGAGAACTGCCAGTTCGCGCCGGTCTCCAGCCCGGTCACGTTCACCGTGTTGAACTTCGTGTAGAGGTCGGTGGTGATGTTGCTGTCGGTCTGGAGCGCGAGCGTCGGCGTGCGGAGCGGCGCGATGGGCCCGAGGACGTCCGACCAGTTCGGACCGAGCGTCACGTCGGGTTGCACGCCGTTGTTCGCGGTGATCCGGAACTGGTAGAGCCGTCCCGGAACGAGGCCGGTGACCTCGGCGGTCGTGGCCGTCGCCGGACCAGTGGTGACCGTCGATGTCGACCATGCCGACCATGTCGTTCCGCCGTTGGTGCTCTCCTGCTGCTGGACCGAGTACGAGGTGACCGGCGTTCCGCCGTTGGAGGCGGGCGCCGTCCACGAGAGCGACACGCGGGTGCCGTCCTGCGGGGCTCCGGTGCTCGTGGCATAGGGCAGCCCGAGGACCGTCGTGGGCTTCGACGGGATGTCGACGAGCACGATCTTGAAGGCCGTCGTCCCGATGCCGTTGACGTCGTTGTTGAGCAGCAGGTTGCCGGCGAGGTCGGAGACCTGCGTATTGTCGACGGTGATGAGATACTCGCCGGGGGCGAAGACCGACGCGGACTCGAGCACGACCTGGTTCGAGTTGGTCAGCCAGCGGAACAGGTAGTTGGACGCCGTGGCGTTGAATTCGGGCACGCCCGACCAGTTCGACACCCCAGCCGTGGCCGAGTAGTACACCGACACGGCACCCGCCGAGAGGCTCTGCTTGTCGATGCCGATCCCGGTGTCGCTGAACTGCAGGACGAATTTCGTGATGTTGGCCGCGTCGCCGCGCTCCAGCCGCACCCGATTCAAGCCCGTGAGCCCCGTCGTCAGGTCGGAGGTGCTCTCGTCCAAAGGGATTGTCAGCATCGCGCTCGGTTGCGTCGTGTCGATGCGGTCGACCGCGCCGCGGTCCTTGAACGGGTTGGCACCCAGGCCGGGGCTGCTGGCGACGTTCGGGTCGTCCGCCCGCAGCTGGCCGTAGATGTCGAGGGCGGGCGCGATGATCGGCGAGGGGGGCATACCCAGCGGCGAGATCAGGTTGACGAACTCGTTGCGGTCCTGAAGCGTGTTGAGTGAACTGTCGATGATCGACGGCGACCCGGCGACCGCCCTCGCGGGATAGAAGTTGGCGGCATAGGACCTCACGAAGGGATCGGCGGTGACGGTCACGGCGTCGTTCTGCGTGACGCCCGCGGAGACCTGCGTGGTCACCTGGTAGTAGGCGTTGGCACCGAGGACGGTCCGCAGATTGCCGGAGGAGTCCGTCCGCGACGTTCCGTCCACCGACACGCCGACGCCGCTCGCTCCGGAGAACTGGGCGAAGACGTTGTTGAGCAGCGTGGGGGCCGCGTTGTCGCTGACGGCCACCCCGACCGCGCCCACGTTCGGCGACGTGAATGTCGCCGTGGCCGATCCGGTCGCCGTGGCGGCGGACGAGAGCGTGATCGTGCCGGCGGCGGCGTTGATCGCCGCGATCGTCGTGCCGGCGGAGATGCCCGTGCCGCTCACGGTCATGCCGGTGAGCAGGTACGGAATGAACGACGCCGACACGCTGGCCGTCTGGGAGCTCTTCGTCGTGCCGAGGCCCGTCTGGAACGTCGCCCCGCCGAAGATCGTGTTGTTGACGATGCGGCCGTACGGCACGGCTGAGGCCGGCGTGGCGGTGGAGTCGCCGCTGAAGCGGATCGCCGCGGTGCCGCTCTCGGCGACGATGTTGTTCGTGATCACGGCGCCCGGGGCGAGCCGGCCGGTGTTCAGGTACCGCAGATTCTGCGGCACGCCCGGGTGCGGGATGCCGGTCGCGTCGCGGACGCCGGCGTCGATGCTGATGCCGTACTGTGACGAGTTGCGCACGACGTTGTTGGTGATCAGGAACTGGCCCTGCTCGCGGATCGGATTGCGGTCGCCGATCGTGCCGTTGACGGGGGCGGGGATCGAGGGAAAGAGCTGCAGGGCGTCGAGGGCGACGTAGCCCGACCCTGACTGGAAGAAGCCGATCTGAACCGTGCCGGGGAACGTGACGGCCGTGCCCGTGATGGGCGTGAACGTCAGGCTCACGGCCACGGCGGTCGCGGTCGCGGCATTCGACAGCGTGAGGCCGGTCCTCGAGTCGATCGACACGACGGTCGTGTTGGTGGGGATGCCCGTGCCGGTCACCGTCATGCCCGCGAACAGCCCGGACGTCGAGGGGACGGTGATGGCGGTGGAGTTGGCGGTGATCCTCGTGCTGGACGCCAGACCGCGGGCGGCCATGGCGGCCACGACGTCGACGCCGGTGGTCGACCAGACATCCGTGGGACCGATTTCCTCGATGATCGAGTACCAGGTGGCGCCGTTGTCCACGCTCATGGCGACGCCCTGGCCCGTCGGATCCTTCGCGACGGCCGACGCGACGAACGTGGCCGGGAGGAAGTTGCTGGCAGCCGTGTTGATATAGGAAAACTGCAGGAAGGCGTTGGTGAAGAGGCTGTTGGTGACGGTGTTGGCGAGCGTGACCGTCCAGAGGGCTCGGGCTCGGTGAGTGTCGGCCGTCCCGGCCAGGACGGCAACTCGGGCACCCTCAACCGCCCGTGGCATGGGCGGCACCGGCAGCAGGCTCTGCGCCGTGCCACCGCTGGCCTGCAACGCGACGAACGTATGGCCGGCCTCAAACCCGTCGCCGGCCAGCGTGACCGGCGGTGACGTTGTCTCCGGAATGAATCGCGTGTTGGTGTCGAGCGGGAAGACCGTGACATCGGGGGAACTTGCATCCGCCTGGAAGCCGTATTCGGTGCCACGGCGGATCGTGAGTTGGTAGGGGCCGTAGAGGCTCTGCGGCGGAGAGTTCTGCGAGGTGGGCGTGCCGAGGTTGAAGAACGCGGTCTCCGCCGCCGCGCCCGTCGTGCCGGTGACCATTTCGCCGCGTTCGGCGAACCCGACGATGATGTCGTCGACGAAGAAACCGCCGCGGGAGTTGTTCTGCCCGCGTTCCGGGTCGCGGAAATTCCCGACGTTCACACCGAAGGGCGCGTTGAACGAGTTCACGAGATTGCCGTTTGCATCCGTCTGATTCCGGTCGAAATCGCCGGCGGTGTGGAAGTCGAACCGTAGCTGGATGCTGCCAGAGTTCGCGAAGTCGCCCAGGTCGATCCGGGCCTGCCGCCACGACGCCGAATCGAAGAGCTGCTGGACGCGCTGGTTCGCGTTGGAGGTCATCCTGGACGAGGCCGTCGCCCGCGTCGGCAGTTCGGCGTCGGTGGTATCGGTCGTGGACGGTTGCTGGTTGTTCGTGGCGACGAGCGTCCAGGTCTGCCCGCCGTCGATCGAGGCGAAGACGCGTGCGCTGTCGCGCATCCTCGTGCTTGTGTTCACGCCGCTCGCATCCGGCGTGTCGAGCCAGTAAGTGAAGTAAAGCGTCGGCTTGTCGGCGTAGGTGTAGCCGGCGAGGCTGAAGGGCTTGGTGATCAGGCTGCCGTAGGATCCGCCGGGTGCCGCGTACGTGTTCTTGCCGTACGCGGGATTTGCCGTGAGCTCCTGCTGCCAGTTGTAGCCCCCACCGCCGACGACACCGAATTGACCGGCATCGCCGGTGTCGACGAAATAAACGCCAGAACTGCGAGGCGTCGAGTTGTAGTCCTCCAGGCCGAAATACATGCTGGCGACACCCTGCCGCTCCGCGCCGCCCAAAATCCCTGTCTGCCCAAAAATGTCGAGTTGAGCGATGGGATTCGAAGCCGTACGCGTGTTGTCATAGGGACTGTTCGTGCCATGTCCGGCCTCCGCTCGCCGTAACTCGGTGGGATGCCAGAGGTTGATGTCGAGCGGCGAGAAGGCGATGCCGGTAATGCCGCCGCCGATGGCGGGAGACCGGTTGTAGTCCGTGGCCCAGTCGCTCACGTAGCCCACGGCAGACGTATTCACGAACGAGAGTCTATTGCCAGCCACGGTGCTCGTGGGCGTCTGCGTGAGCGTGATCGTCATGCCGGCGCGGTTGATCGATGCAATGCGGGTGTTGTCCGGGAGGCCCTGGCCGAAGACGAGCATTCCGACGCGAAGATCCGACACCTTCGCCAGGTTGGAGACGGTCGGTCCGGCAGTGGTTGTGTCGCCGGAGCGGGCGACGTCGACCCTGAGGAACGACAGAGCCTGCGTGCCCGTGCCCGTAGCGGCGTTGGAGATCGTGATGTCGGTCGCTGACGTTCGGCCCGTCACCGTCGTGTTCGCCGGGATGTTCGTCCCGATCACGATCATGCCCTGTGTGACGGCCGCGGCGACGTTCGTGAGCGAGGTCGAGTTGTTCGTCAGTCCCGCCGCGGCCGCGGTGGCGGCCGGTGCCACGAACGACATCGCGTTCGTCGGGTAATTCGTGCCGGTGTACGTCTGATTTCCGGCCGCCGGCTGCGAGAGCTGGATGATCGACCCGTGCGACACGATGCCTGTGCCGTCCGTGGTGAGGTTCAAGGCGGCGCCGCCGGGTGTGGACGCCACTTGGAAGGTGTTGGTGTTGGCATTGACCACGTAATACGTCGTACCCGTGGTGATGCCCGTGGTCGTATTGATGGTCGTGAACGTCAGCGGGGCTCCGTTCGGCAGCCCGTGGTTGGCTCGCGTCACGACGTCGCCGACGTCGGTCAGGGTGACGGAGAATGTGGATCGTGGCGTGTTCGTCGTGACCGTCGTGCCCAGAGCGAACCCGCTGCCGAAGGCCAGCGAACCGTTCGCAATGCCTGCGGTGCTCGGCGAGGCGACCGGAATCGTGATCAACGTTGGCGTGGGCGTCGCACCACTCGCCGTCACCGTGCCGGCGGTGATCGTCGCCGATGCGAGGGACGTGGCGGCAGGATCGAGCAGCACGAGGTTGCCGTTGGTCGTGCAGGCAAAGAACTTGCCGCGGAAGAGGCCGTCGTAGAGGTTTTGCGGCGCTGCGGCGAGCGCGGTGAAGCCGGCACCTGCTCCCATCGCTGCGAGGTCGGAACTGAAGTCGGCGAGGACGGTCGCATTGAAGTTGTATTCGGGAGCCGTGTCGCTGACCGCCTTGCCGCCGCCGGCCGTCGAGAAGCGGATGAACAGCCCCGCGTCGGTGACGCCGTAGAGATTTGTAACGCTCGTGTCCTGGATGAACTGCAGGCCGGTGACGACGACGTCGACGCCGTTCACCTGGATGTTGCCGCGGTAGCCGAGCTGGTTGGCATCGTTCCACGCCTGATTGGCCGTGGCGGTGGCGCCCCCGGAGGCGGCGGTGCCACCTGTCGAGGCCTTGTAAAACTTGGATGTGTACGGAGCGGAAACGCCGCTGCGCACGATGAGATACAGGTCGCCGTAGCCGCCTGTATTCGTCCGGCCGAACGCCGTCGCCAGGACGGTGTCGCTCGACGTTTGGAGATTGGTCGCCCCGCTCGCGGCTTTGTCCGCGATGCTGTCGTCACTCGTGGAACTGATCGCGCCGGTGCCGGTGTCAAGCTCCATGATGCGGCCGACACTGGCGGTGTTGTTGCTGATGCCGGCGTAGGCGTACAGCCGGCCGTCGGGCCGCATGTCGAGGTCGCCGATCGACAGGCCGCTGTAGGCGGAGCTGTTGACGGTGGTTTCGAAGACACCGGTCTTGGCGTCGTACGTGTAGAGCACGCCTGAGGTCGCTACGAACAGCGTCACGTCGGCGAGCGTGAAGGCGCGGACGTTCGCGTCGAGGGCGGAGTCGTGGAAATACAGCACGGCGGTAGTCGTGGTGGCAGTGGCCGGAGCGGAGAGCGTGAGGTGCTGGGGGCCGTCGATCGACCGGATGACCACCGGCGTCGGCATGCCGGATCCCGAGACATACATGCCGGCCTTGAGAACGGCCGTGGAGCCGGAGCCGACCGGGATGTAGACCGACGTCGACCCGGTTGTGACGGTGATGCCGGTCATCGTCACGACATTCGTCGTTGTGTCGATGATCGCACCGGTCGTCGGGGCGACAGCGCCTGCGTTGTAGCCCGTCCAGCCGATGTGATCCTCGACGACGCGGGTGGTCGAGTTCACGGGCTCGAGCCGCACGAGCGAGTTGGTCGCGGCGGCCGCGACGTTGACCCTGAACGTCGCGTCGAGCGCGGCGGGCAGGTATTCGTTGCTCGACACGGCCACGTAGTAGCGGAAGTTCGAGCTCGACGCCATGATCGCCGACGAGCCGTCGTTGGTCTGCCGGCCCGCCTGGGTGGGCGTGCCGGCGTTCATCTGCACGGGGCCGATGAAGGGATCGAGCGCGCCGAACGACCCGCGGGCGAGGTCGGCGGCCGCGGCCCCCTGGCTCGCTCCGGCCAGCAGCGCGTCGTCGGGAATGCTCGAGTCGCGGCCGACGTAGATCAGGTTGAAGTTCCTGTCGAAGACCGAGAGCGTGTAGTCGCCGCGGAACCCGTCGCCATAGTCGATGTCGAAGACGGTCGACCAGGTCTTGCCCCCGGAGTTGAAGCCCCCGATCGACTGGATCTGTTCGTAGTTGAGCGTGAACGTGTACCAGTCGACGTCGGCGGCACTCGTGAGTGCGCCCGCCACGCTGATCGTGTTGCGGTCGGTCGTCAGCAGGTTGCCCAGCTCCTGGGCGCCGGTCTGCAGGTTGTTGTCGGCCGTGCTCTCGCCGGTCTCGCCGAGGAGCGCCGAGTTGCGCGGCAGGCCGAGCACGTCGATGCCGATCGTCGGGAAGCGGATGTCGGCGTAGCGGACGGTGGAGCCGGGCTTTTCATCTGCCTGACGCAGCCGGATCCGCAGGTCGTACCGGCCGCTCGTCGCCCCGGCGGCGGGATCGCCCGCCTGGTCGAACGTGGTGCTTCTCAGGCTGGCCTCGTAGTTGGCGGCATTTCCGCCGAGGCCGTAGGCGGCCAGCGTCGTGGAGTCCTGCCTGGGCTGGCTGCGGACGCGCACGTAGTACTGGGTCACCTGTCCCGCCGTGCCCGGCAGGACCGCTCGCATGCCCGCGTCCCGCGGGTTGACGCTGTAGCCGTCGCCGCCCTTGAGCGCATCCTTCGTCAGAGGCTGCGCCCCGCCGAGGCCGAGCGGATCGAGCGTGGCGGACGTGAGCGGGGAATATGAATACGTGGCGACGATGCTCGCCGATCCCGCGGTGACGGCGCCCGTGAATTCGAGCATGAGGACGCCGGTCGCGGGGTTGAACGCCGTGGCCGTCGGGTTCGTTTGCTTCACCGCGACGGCCGGTGTGCCGTTGGCGTTGGCGAAGGCAAGCGTGTTGCCGGCGTAGGTGAATGTCTGCGTGGAGCCGCCGCCGAGATAGATCATCCCGGTGAGCGTCGAGCCCATCACGCCCGGCTGGAGTTGGAACGTCTTCACCGTCGCCGAGGTGTCGGTGCCGCGGAGGGTGGCGTTCGTGACCTTCGCGACCTGCTGGGAGTCGGTCGATCGGGCCAGCACGTTCCCGTCGGCGTCGAGTAGTTCAAGCATCGTGTCGAGCGCGGGCGACGACTTGTCGATGTCGAGCCAGACCTCGGAGCCGGCGTAGCCCGTGAACGAGTAGACGTCGACGTCGCGGGGATTGGCGAAATTGATCGCGCCCTGCACCTGGAAGCCGAGCCGGCGGTTGTCGTCACCCCCCTTCTCCTGCGCGGAGTCGTAGGTCGTGTTGAGGCCGGCGGGATCGGCGTAATTGGGGCCGAGCGTGCCGAGCACCTGGGCCGTGCCGACGGTGCCGTTGACGTCGCCGCCGGTCGTGCGGGGCAGCTCGAACTCGTTGAGGATCTCGACGTTCCGGTCGTTGGAGAGCGGCAGGAACCTGAGGCCGCGCCATTGGCCGGCGGAGCCGATCGACACGCCGTCGTTGTTGGTGTCGGTGACCGGGACGCCGCTGGCGTCGGTGCTCGCGCCCACGGTGTCGTCGGTGAGGGACGTCATCACGACCGGGTAGCCCGGGGCGCCCACGATGTGCACGGTGCCGCCGATGCGGTCGTCGATCTCGAGGGCGTAACCCGCCGCCGTGATCCCGGCGTTCGTCCCGAGCAGTTTGACGACGAGGCTGGCGTTCGTGTCGCTCTGCAGGCGGATGCCGGTGGCGGCGTTGAAGTTCTGGACGATGATCTCACCGGTGAGCACGTGGACGATGTCGGTATCGTCCCAGACGGTCTCGGTCGTGATCTCCTCGGCCCGTACGACCATGCCGACGGTCGCGGAGAGGCCGGCCGCATACGTGAGCGTGTTACCACGCACGAGCGGGCCGTAGTTGGCGTCGTATTCCGGAACGCGAGCAATCTCGCCCGTGCTGCGGCCCGGGTCGGCGATCACCTTCTCGGTCAGCGAGTTGGCGTTGATGCTGATGGTGGCGCCCGCGTTGTCGCGGAAGTCGTTGCCCACGATCACCGGCTGCGCGCCGCGCACGAAGATCGTGGCCGGCGCGTTGGTGCCGCGGCCCGTGCGGTCGCTCGTGGCCGTGCTGGCCGCGTTCTGCTCGATGCGGCTGTTAGCCAGCCGCAGGTCGCCCTGGTGGACCTCGATCACGTCGAACGTGCTGTAGCCGCCCTCGATCGGCGTCTGGCCGCCGCCGAAGCCGATGTAGGCGTTGTCGAGGCTGGCCTTCGCGCCGACGTTGAGGAAGATGCCGCCCCAGTCGCCGGCCGTACGTGAATCGGGCAGGATGCCGTTGGTGTCGAAGGTGCCGCCGGCGCCGTAGCGGTTGTCGCCGAAACTCGTGAACACGACGGTCTGGCCCGGTAGCCCCTCGGCGATCAGTTGCGACGTGCCCCGCTCGAGCTCGATCCGCGACCCCTGCAGCTTGACGACGACGCCGGGATCGATCTGCAGGCGGCCCGTGTCGCGGGCACGATCGACGCCGCCCACGTTCTCGTAGCCGCCGGCGCCGCCGGCTATGAGCAGGTTTTCCGTGATCACGTAGACCACGTCACGGCTCTTGAACCGTGCGGGTACGGTCAGCTTGTCGACGGTCGACGCGACGCTCGTGTTGATCCGGACGAACACGCCGTTGATCGAGTTCTGGTGGGCGAGCGGCGTGTTGCCCGGCCCGTCGTTGCGGGTCTCGACGAACACGTTGCCCCGGAACTCCGGGCCGACGCGGGTGGTCGTGTCCTCGAAACTGTTGGGGTCGGCGGAGATCCCGGCACCCGAACTGTCGGTGATGGTGTTGAAGGCGAGCGTGGGCCGCGTGCCGACGAGGTGCAGGGGCGTGATCGACTGCTGCTGCGAGTCGATCAGGACCGATCCGCCGCCGTAGCGGAAATTGGCGTTGGTGACCGAGTTGACGAAGATCTGCTTCGACGCCGAGTCGGAGTCGCTCCGCAGCACGATGCCACCCCAGTCGCCGCCGGCGGGCGCCGGGCCCACGCCGTTGACGTCGAGGCCCACGGTGTCGTCGTGGATCGACGTGAACATCACGCGGCCGGTGGGCGTGCCGAGGACCTGCACCGCCGCCCCGGCGCGGCTGACGTTCGGCTGCGAACTGCCGACGTCGATCACCGAGGCGCCCATCTTGAAGAGGGCCGATTCGTCGATCATGAGCGTCACGCCTGCCGGCACGTTGACCCGCAGGCCGTCGGCGAGCGTTGCTCCGGCCGCAGTCCTGCCGACCAGATAGGGCTGGTCGTCGAGCGAATCAGCCGCGTTGCCGGTGTTGCCCACGACGCGGACGATGCCACCGGAGCCCACGGCCGCCACGGCCGCGGCGAGCGTCTTGAACGGCGCCGCGAGCGTGCCGCCGAACGTGAGCGTGGCGTTGGTTCCGGCGAGCGTGGTCTGGACGGCCGCATTCGTCACCGCGTTGACCAGCGTGATCTGATTCGAGCCGCCGGTGACCGTGCCGATCAGCGTGCCCGCCGGGATGCCCGTGCCGGTGACCTTCATCCCCGACGCGAGTCCAGCGACGGTCGCGAGCGTGAGCGTGCTCGTGTTCACGGTGTACGTGCTCGTCGTCGTGATGGCCGTGGCGGTCTTGTCGACGAAGACCGTCGCGTTGGTCGCGGCGGTGTTGAACCAGAAGTTGAAGGCCCCACCGGGCGCCCCGTCGCGGTCGCCGTCGAAGGGCTTCTGCGTGGCATCGACGATCGTCGTGTCGGTGCGCACCACGGGCGTGAATTGAAGCTTGAGTTGGTAGGCGCCGTCCGACCGGCCGTTGCCGCCGCTGTTCTCCACTTCGGGATTGAAGTTCGTGTTGCCTGCGCTGGTGACGACGACGAAGTAGCTGCCGGCCTCGAGGTCAAGCGAGAGGAACGAATCGCGGCCGTAGGAGTCGTCGTTGCGGGCGATCATCTCGCGCGCGCCGGTGGACGGATTCGTCCGGTAGACGGTGATCACCGAATCGAGAGTGCTCGTGATCTGCTGACCCGGTCGCGCGACGACCGTCTCGGCTGTGACGGTGCCGGCAGTCGCCAGGCTGAAGGAATAGGTGTCGATGTCGGAGCCGTTGGTCTGGTAATACTGCAAGAGTTGCAGTTCGTCGTAATCGCCGGGGTAGACCTTCTCCCCGGTGAGGCCGTTGCCCATGATCGAGGGCAGGTCGTATGAGTGTGCGAGGCCCAGGAGATGGCCGATCTCGTGCATGGCCGTCTCGAACCACATGCCGCCGTACTCGTCGCTCGACCCCCAGTTCACCAGCGAATTCATGATCGCCATGCCGCTGCCGGCCAGACCGTCCGGGCCATTCGGCGGGGTGTTTTGTGCGCCCGGTATTGCCCGAATGTCGCCGGTGACGATCGTGAGGCCCTGGTTGCCGCTCTCGATGAAACGGATGCCGGTGTAGCGGCTGTAGATCTCGAACACCTCACGGGTCCGCTGCTTCTGGTCTTCGGTGATGAGGTTGGTGAGGGCGTTGCCATAAGGATCGGTGCCGTAGGCGGCCTGAAAGTTGTAGTACTGCACCGGCGTCTGGACGGCGTCGGCGACGGTCGTCGTGGCGCACCCGTGGCTGCCGCTGTCATGCGGCGTGGAACGCATGCCCGGCTGGTCGAGTCCGCCCGGGGGCGTGCCGAACTGCAGATTGCCCACCGGCGTGGCGACGGTCGCCCGCACGTCGATCGCGGCGTTCACGGCGACGACCGCCGCGCCCAACGTCCCGAGCGCCGTGGCGGTGGCGAAGCTGGAGTTCTGGTCGTTGGTCGAGATGGGAATCGTCGAGGACAGGGTCAGAGCGTACGAACCGCTGGCCGTTCCACCCGTCGCGTTGAGGCCGAGCGCCGGGTCGTAGGCGACGTTTCCGTGGCCACTGACGCCGACGAAATATGTCCCCGCAGGGAGGTTCTGGAACGTCAGCGAGTCAAGCGAGTTCCAACCGCGTGAGATGAAACTCACGATCGGCGCGACGGTGTCGACGACGAGGTTCGCCGTGCCGCTGGTCGCGCCGGTCGTGTTGGTGGCGGTGGCGGTGACGGCGTAGGTGCCGTTGGCAAGGCCGACACCCGAGAGGTTGAGGCTCCACGTGTTGGCGACGG
>Ga0214923_10003115_pt1 | contig 21145 bp, 19 predicted proteins | sample LL1510_MetaG_FD_177993 | JGI IMG/M metagenome (GOLD analysis project Ga0214923, IMG submission 177993) | Freshwater microbial communities from Lake Lanier, Atlanta, Georgia, United States - LL-1510 | ecosystem: Environmental > Aquatic > Freshwater > Lake | place: USA: Georgia | collected...
ATTGCTCCGCTCATGCTGGTAGCAACCACTGTGCTCTCCTTTGGCGCAACACTCGGAATCTGCCACTTGGTGTTCAAGTACATTTTTGGATTCAAAGGAACGGACGGGGCATTCCCGCTGTATACCTTCATTTTCTTGGTAGCACTTGGCATCGACTACAACATATTCCTGATGACTCGGGTGCGTGAAGAAGCCTTAAAGATTGGTACTCGCGCCGGCATCATCAAAGGTGTAACGGTTACCGGTGGAGTCATCACATCTGCGGGAATAGTCCTAGCAGCGACTTTCGCAGTATTGGGAACTCTGCCGCTTGTGATCCTGGCTGAGATTGGTTTTGCGGTGGCATTTGGTGTGCTGCTCGACACAATCATTGTGCGAAGCCTGCTTGTGCCGGCTTTGGCTTACGAAATGAATAACTTCACTTGGTGGCCAAGCAAACTTTCCAAACAAACTATTGGCGATTTGCAAGGTGGAAGCGGAGTTGCACCAGATAGTGTGAACGCATGACAAACAAGTACATAGTCGCCTCAAGTGGTGGCTTCGTCACTACTGATCGTTGGGGAGTCATGAAGCCAGGTGGCATCATGAATCGGGCTCTGGAACTTACCGGCAAGACTCGTCCGCGGGTTCTGTTCATGATGACTGCTAGCGGGGATGATTCTTCGTACATTGCCCGCAGTTACCAAGCAATGTCTGATGCATCAGTGGATGTTGACCATTTGGCACTTTTCACTCAGCCAACTCGGCCAGTTGAGGAAGCAATTGGCAAAGCAGACCTCGTGTGGGTTGGTGGCGGCTCAGTCGCTAACCTGCTTGCTGTTTGGCGTTTACATGGTGTTGATGTTGCTCTGCGCGATGCCTGGGAAGCGGGAACTGTACTAGGTGGAGTTAGTGCCGGATCTATTTGCTGGCATGTTGGGGGACCAACGGATTCTTTCGGACCAAAGCTTGAAGTTGTTAACAACGCACTTGGCTTGATTCCGTTTGGAAATGGCGTGCATTACGACAGCGAAGCACAACGTCGCCCGCTGTTGCAGTCAATCGTTAAGGACGGCTCGCTTCCAGTGTCTTTCGCAACTGATGATCATGTGGCAGTAGTTTACGAAAACGAGGATCCGTTCGAAGTTGTCGCTGACACAGCAGACACCACAGCCCGTGCTTATCGCCTAGAAAAGGTCGGCGTTGAAGTTGTGGAAACTACTCTGGAACTAGGGCGAATTTAGTTACTTCTTAGTAGCAAGACTGGTTACAAGCCATCAATCAGTAAAGCTTCGGCAGCGCGGCGCCCACTTGCGAACGCACCGTTAATTGACGACACCGCTCGGTAATCTCCCGCAACATACAAGCCATCAACAATTCGCGCTGTTTGCTTAACCACATGTGGTGGAAGCATTGCTGGTAGGGCATTGGCTATCGGATAGGCAGCCACTGATTTCCAACCAGCGGTTGGAATCCCATACAGAGTTGCCAAGTGTGACCGCACAGCCAATTCTGCCTCCGCGTTGGAATCAAGCGCCAGTGTCGAAGTCGAAACCAAAACTCGACCGTCTGAGGCATAGCTTGGCGCAGCATTACTTAGCGCAACGGTGTTTACTACTGGCCGTTTTGGATCGGCCGCATGCTTGTCGTAGCGCCTGCCATCAACTACCAAAGTTCCAGCCCCGTTGGTTAAATCGGCAGGCAAACAATCAGCCAAGTGATACCAAGTTGTCACACTATTCATCTTGGGCACTTTAATCGTCGGTACAAATTTATTTGCTGAGTGCGCATCGGTGGCAATTATTACCGCCCGACAGTCAATCTGACCTTGATGTGTAATCACTTTACGCGGGGCTACTGCTGTTACTTCAACATCGCAAAAGACCGTATTGGCCTGAAGTTGCGCTGCTAACTGGCGCGGAATCTCCTGCATTCCGTATTTAGGAACACTGGGCACCCCAGCTACAAAACTGCGAAGCACAATGTCCAAGAATCGCTTAGATGTAGCGAGTTCATCATCTAAAAACACGCCGGCTAAAAATGGGCGAAGCAACTTATTTGTTAAGTCACGGCCAAATTTAAAATTTAGAAAGGCTTCAGTGCGTTGATCAATGGAATCTGATTTTTCATCTGCAAGCCCAATTTTTGCGGCGTACTTTGCAAACTTGAGCTTGTCACGAATTTTGCCAACTGGCGCCAGCATCGAATCAACGGCCCAAGTTGGTTCGTGGCGAGGATTGCCCATGCGGTAGTTCCGACCATCAATTGAGACAATCAAGCCTGCAGTTAACGGCTGGAGTTCTAGCGCATTTAGGTCAAGAATGTGGGTGCCTTCAACATAGCTAGGGTTATAGAGCTGGAAACCCCGATCTAACTGCAATCCGTCAACCACATCTGTCCGGACTCGACCACCAATATCGTCACTGGCTTCTAGAACAACTACTGAGCGGCCAGCTATAGTGAGCGCCCGAGCGGCCGTTAGTCCAGCAAGTCCAGCACCAACAACCACAACGTCGCATGATTTGGGCAGGCTGTGTTCAGACATTATGAAAGTAGTGTACGCGTTGCCGATTCAATATCCGGGTGCGCAAAGGTGAAACCCGCGGCAAGTAGTTTCTTGGGCAACACCCGATTGCTCCCCAATACTTCTTGCGAGAACTCGCCCAGTACTAATTTCAACGCAATGGCCGGCACGGAAAATAAGGTCGGTCTGCGCAGGACTTTGCCGAGAGCCTTTGTGATTTGAGTATTTGTTGCTGGTGTTGGCGCTGTTAGATTGACAGGTCCACTCAGTTGCTCATTGGTGAGCAGGAACTTTAGCGCCGCTACTTCATCGGCAATCGAAATGAACGACCAAAATTGTTTGCCAGAACCAAGTTTGCCGCCTAGACCAAATTTGAAAAGTGGCAACATTCGTGACCAAGCCCCACCCTTTGGTGACATGACTAATCCAGTGCGGGCAAGCACAACTCGCACACCGGCATCCGCAGCTGGTTTGGTTGCCGCTTCCCATTGCCTGACTACATCAGGAAGAAAGCCCATTGCGTTAGGGGCTGATTCATCAACTTTATTTGTGCCGGTGTCGCCGTACCAGCCAATGGCACTGCCATTAATTAACACCGCTGGCTTAAGCTGAGCAGCAACTTTGGCAATTGTCTCGGTTGACTGGACTCGAGATTGCAAAATTGCGTTCTTGTACTTTTTTGTCCAGCGATGATCGCCAACTCCAGCGCCAGCAAGATTGATGATTGCCTCGACACCGACAAGGGCTGACGAGTCGATTTCACCCAATGCTGGGTTCCAGCTCACTTCCGAACTGGCCGAAACTGGTCGCCGAACTAGGCGTAGGACCTCATGCCCATCTGCTCGAAGGGATTCAACCAAAACTGTGCCAATGAGCCCACTAGAGCCAGCAATCGCGATACGCATAGTTCTACTCTGCCGTGTTTGCTTGGGTTATGCGACCTGGCGGTAAAGAAAAGAGCGGTTCCGGCCGTAACCGAAACCGCTCTAAACGCAGGAGAGAACTTACAAACCTAAATCGGCTTCAAATGCTCCTTCTTCTAGACGAGCCTTCATGGCGCTGAGGAATCGAGCTGCATCCGCGCCATCAACTAAGCGATGATCATATGTGAGCGCCAAGTAAACCATCTGACGGATACTAATGACATCCTGACCATTCTCGTCAGTTACTACGACTGGCCGTTTCACAACTGCGCCGGTGCCCAAGATAGCCACCTGAGGTTGATTCAGGATAGGTGTATCGAACAATGCTCCACGGCTACCAGTATTGGTCAGCGTGAATGTGCCACCGCTAAGTTCATCTGGCGAAAGTTTGTTGGTCCGAGTGCGCTCGGCTAAGTCGGCTATCTTGCGCGACAAGCCACCGATGTTTAGGTCACCTGCATTGTGAATTACTGGAACTAATAAACCACGTTCGGTATCAACTGCAATGCCTAAGTGCTCGGCATCAAAGTAAGTTACTGTGCCCGCAGCTTGGTCAATAGTTGCATTGACAACCGGGAAAGTTTTCAACGCTTCGCAAGCTGCCTTAGCAAAGAAGGGCAAGAAGCTCAGCTTTACACCTTCACGCTCAAAGAAGGCATTCTTTGAGCGATTACGAAGTGCAGCAATGCGAGTTACATCAACTTCTACCACGGAAGTTAGCTGAGCTGAAACCTGAAGAGATTCCACCATGCGTTCAGCAATCACTTTGCGTAGGCGTGTCATCGGCACTGTGTTCCCACGAAGTTCCGCGCCCGTTGGCACCTTGACTGCAGGCGCTGCTGGTGCATTGGAAGTTGGTGTCGCACTGGTTGCTGCCACCGGAGCAGGTGTAGAAGCCACTGGCCGATCGACTATCTGGGCAACCGGAATCTGCGTCGGGTTAGTAGCGAGCACATCTTCTTTACGAATTCGCCCACCTACGCCAGTGCCAACCACGGTTGATAAATCAACACCGCGTTCAGCAGCAAGTCGGCGAACAAGTGGAGTTGCATAAGCACCAGCATTTGCTGTGGCTAAATCTGCCGAACTAGTAACAGGAGCTGGAGTGGCAATAGGAGCAGGAGCTGGAGTAGCAATAGGGGCAGGTGTTGGCGCACTCGCGGTAGGTACTGCCGGCGCGGCACTAGTTGGTGCCAGTGAACCAATGACCCCGAGTTGGCCACCTACTTGAGCCACACCATCTTCGGCAACGGTGATTTCTAACAGCACACCTTCAACTGGTGATGGAATCTCAGTATCAACTTTGTCGGTTGAAACTTCAAGTAGCGCTTCATCAACGGCAACTTTGTCGCCGATCTGCTTTAGCCAACGAGTAACTGTGCCTTCGGTGACACTTTCACCAAGAGCAGGAAGGACCACTGGAACATTGCTGCCTGATCCTGCCGGCACAGCCGCGACTGCTGGCGCTGGTGCTGCAATTTCAACGACGAGCGGTTGCGCAACAGGTTCAGCATTAACAGGTTCAGCAACTGGGGTCGAAGGCGTAGCAGCAGCACCTGTTTCACCAATCACAGCAAGCGCTCCGCCAACAAGAACTACGGCATCTTCGCCCGCAATGATTTCAAGCAGAACGCCTGAAACTGGAGAGGGGATCTCAGTATCAACTTTGTCGGTCGACACTTCAAGTAATGGTTCGTCGGCGTTAACGGAATCGCCAACTTGCTTAAGCCAACGGGTTACCGTGCCTTCGGTTACGCTTTCACCCAATTGCGGCATTGATACTGTCGTGGTCACCGGTGCGGTCACTCCTTTTAACTGGTCGTTCTAGGTCAAGGCTAGTGGTTAAGCGTGTGCGTGTAGTGGTTTGCCGGACAGAGCAAGGTGTGCCTCGCCCATGGCTTCATTCTGGGTTGGATGGGCGTGAATCAGGGTGGCTACCTCGCTCGGGTAAGCCTCCCAGTTGTAGATCAACTGTGCCTCGCCGATTAGTTCACCAACCCGGCTACCAATCATGTGTACGCCAACAACTGGTCCATCTTTTTGGCGGATTAGCTTGATAAATCCAGTCGTACCTAAAATCTGGCTTTTGCCGTTGCCGCCAAGATTGTATTCGTACGACTCAACTTCGCCGTACTTCTCCTTTGCCTGTGCTTCGGTGTAGCCAATGCTGGCAATCTCTGGCTCGCTGTAAGTAACCCGGGGGATACCTGATTCGTCAATACTCTGTGGTGCAAGTCCTGCGATTTCTTCAGCAACGAAAATTCCTTGCTGGAAACCGCGATGGGCTAACTGCAAGCCCGGGACGATGTCACCGACTGCGTAAACGCCATGAACATTTGTTGCTAAGCGCTCGTTAGTGAGCACGAAGCCGCGGTCCATGTTGATGCCCTGCGCTTCATAGCCCAAGTTTTCAGTGCGTGGTCCTCGGCCAACTGCAACAAGAAGTAAGTCAGCACGCAATGTATCGCCTGATTCCAGAGTTACCGTAACGCCGTCAGCATCTTGAACTGCACTTTGGAATCGAACACCAACTTTAAAGTCAATGCCACGCTTTCTAAATGCTCGCTCCATGGCCTTTGACACCGCTGCATCTTCAGCTGGTACTAGGTTTGGTAAACCTTCAACAACAGTTACCTCAACACCGAAGGAACGCCAGACAGATGCGAATTCCACGCCAATAACGCCGCCGCCAAGAATGATTACACTTCCAGGTACATAATCCATTGTTAGTGCTTGATCGCTAGTCATAATGCGGCCCGAGATTTCTAGCCCAGGCAAGGATCGCGCAAATGAGCCGGTGGCAAGCACAATGTTCTTGCCTTCATACCGCTGACCGTTCACCTCAACAACATTCGGTGCAACTAACTTGCCTTCGCCCTCAACAAAGGTAATTTCGCGACTCTTGACCAAACCTTGCAAACCTTTGTACAGACGACCAATTACGCCATCTTTGTACTCATTCACTTTGGCCATGTCGATGCCATTGAAAGTGCTATGTACGCCAAAGTTTTCGCCTTCGCGAGCGGTGTCCGCAACTTCGGCTGCATGCAAGAGCGCCTTGGTTGGAATACAACCGCGGTGCAAACAAGTACCACCCAGTTTGTCTTTTTCAATGAGAATTACCGATAGACCGAGCTGAGAAGCACGAAGTGCACAGGCGTAACCGCCACTTCCGCCACCCAGAATCACAATGTCGTGCATTATTCCTCCGAGCAAAATCGCGCTGTTTGCGCATCGCTCTATTGTTTCACCTCTGGTGTAATTAACCCGAATCGGGGTGAGTGCCGGCAGCTCGGTGGCGAAGCCCCAATTCGACTAGAAGGAAACGGATTCTGCAGCTAAATCTTCGATCAGTGCAACCAGAGTGCGAACCCCAAAGCCCACGCCACCTTTTGGCACATACCCATAAGGAGCGCTTGGATTAAAAGCCGGTCCAGCAATGTCAAGATGGCCCCAGGTCAGGCCTTGAGCAATAAATTCCTTTAGGAATAGTCCAGCGGCCAACATTCCACCTTCGCGCTGGCCAATGTTGGCGATGTCTGCAACTAAGGACTCCATCGGGGGACGCAGTTCGGCAGGCATTGGCATGGGCCAAAACTCCTCACCCGCGCGACTGGCAGCGCTCATGACGGCGTCGCGAACTTCGTCATCGCCCAATACACCTGCAGTGCGAAAGCCAAGCGCGATTAGCGCAGCGCCAGTCAAGGTTGCCACGTCGATTACCAAATCTGGCTTATCTTCAGCGGCACGTACTAGCGCATCGGCCATCACTAGGCGACCTTCAGCATCAGTGTTAAGCACTTCAACGGTTCGCCCGCCGTAGATCGAAATGACATCACCTGGACGTTGGGCTTTTCCGCCCGGCATATTCTCGGCACACGCGGCGTAGGCAGTTACTTGTACCGGAAGTTCAAGTTCGGCAACTGCCTTGATGGTCGCAACCACTGCAGCCGCGCCACTCATGTCTGCCTTCATCTCATGCATGCTCGCTGGTGGTTTTAGTGAGATGCCGCCAGTATCAAATGTGATGCCCTTTCCAACCAGTGCAATGTGGGCAACGGCGTTTTTCGGACTGTAGGTCATTCGAATCAAACGCGGAGGGCGAGCAGAGCCTTGGCCAACTGCCATGATGCCGCCGTAACCCTCCTTAAGCAAAGCCTTCTCGTCAAGAACAGTAATCTTGACTGCCGTATCGGCTAGATGCTTCTTGGCTTCGTTGGCCAACTCAGCAGGCGGCAAGTGCAGCGGTGAATAGTTGATCAAGTTGCGAGCGAACACCACATTCTGGGTAACTACTCGAGCACGATTTAGTGCAGCTCGAAAATCTGCACTGCGGGCATCATCAGCAAACAAAGTTACTGACTTAACTGGTGACTTGCTCTTTGAAAGCGACGAATGGCGATGGTCAGTAAACGAGTAAGCACCTAGCGCAGCGCCCTCAAGAATTGCACCAGCGGCTTCGGCGTAACTTGCTGGTAGGGCTAGGGACACTCGCTTGAATCCAGCCAAGTTACGAGTTGCAGCACCAGCTGAGCGCCGTAATGTTTCCTCTGAGATGCCATTGCGAATCGATCCGAGTCCAACCGCGACAATTACCTGGGCAGAAGCAAGATTGCCGGCCGGAATTCGCACTACCTCTTCACTACCGCCGCTAGCCCCAACAGCACTGAGCGCAGCTTTAATTTTTGTCAGCGCACTTTTAGGCAGGCCATTTGCCACTATGTCAAACTTGTTGTCGGTTGTTGTTGCCAGTACCACAACATCGGTTGGCGTGGTCAGGGGATTGCCTGACTTCAGGCTCAGGCTGGCAATAGTAGGGGTGGCATCCACGCTCATAAAGACTCCTAGGTGATGTTTGCATCTAAATTTAGTACGACTAGCGTTGTCTGTATGTTGACTGTGCCATTAAATGATGTCCACTTGGCTCTGGGCGCAAAAATGTGTCCATTTGCGGGCTATCAGATGCCCATTGAATACCCCACCGGAACAGTTGCTGAGCACACAGCGGTGCGCAATGCGGTTGGTGTGTTTGATGTGAGCCACATGGGCAAAGTCCGAGTTGTCGGACCAGGTGCAGTAGATTTCCTAAATTCAGTTTTAGCAAATGACCTAGCCCGAATCAGTGATGGCCAGGCACAGTACTCATTGCTATGCAACGAGGCAGGCGGCGTAGTCGACGATCTAATTGTTTATCGAGTTAGCAAAGACGAAGTGCGGATAGTTCCCAATGCAGCAAATGCACCAGCGGTAGTTGCAGCACTACGCACGCAGGCACCCAATGATGTTGAAATAATCGACTTGCAAAATCAGCAAGGCATTCTGGCTGTGCAGGGACCCATCAGTGCAAAAGTCATTGAACAACTAGGACTGCCATCAGCCATGGACTACATGGCTTTTGAGATTGCAACTTGGCAGGGCCACGAGCTCACTGTTTGTCGCACAGGCTACACCGGCGAACACGGTTACGAACTAATCGCGCCGAATGAAATTCTGGTTCCACTTTGGCAATCGCTACTAAGTGAGGGTCAACAATTTGGACTCACACCTTGCGGTCTTGGCGCACGCGACACTTTGCGCACTGAGATGGGTTACCCACTGCATGGCCAAGACATATCTCCAGACATCTCGCCAGTGGCTGCAAAACTCGGCTGGGCTATCGGCTGGGGTAAGCCAGAATTTAATGGCCGCATGGCTTTATCGGCGCAGAAAACATCGGGATTGCCGCAGGCTCTATTTGGTCTGCGGGCACTAGATCGAGGTGTCCCGCGCCCACACATGAAAGTTTTAGTAGGAGAGCGCGAGATAGGCGAAACCACCAGCGGCACCTTCTCGCCAACTCTGCAACAAGGTATCGCGATGGCGTTGCTGGATGCCGATACTCAGTTAGGCGATGAAGTTGTGATTGATGTTCGTGGTCGCCAGCTTCGAGCTGAAGTAGTTAAGCCACCATTTCTTGCTGCAAATGTTAGATAATTACTGCGGCGTGAAATAGGTTTCACAATCTTTCACAGTACAGCCATTAAAAAATTTTCTTTCACAAACTTTCACAAACTTTCACAAACCAAAATCAGGTCTCGATGTGCAGAGGCGACTAATTGAGGGTAAGAACAGTAGTAGAAAGTAAAACGGGTCGATGCGCACACATCGACCCGTTTTTAATTTTTTTATGCTTAGGCAGTTTTTGCTGGCTTCATCACCAAGTCATAAACAAATACCGCAGCCAGTGCGCCGACGATCGGACCAACAATCCAAACGATTGCATTTGTGAAGCTGCCATTGACTAAAGCTGGACCTAACCAACGAGCTGGGTTCATAGCCGCGCCAGTTACTGGACCTGACCACAAAATGTCAGCGGTGATTACCAAACCAATTGGCAGACCGGCTACGGCACCAAAAGTTCCACGGCTATCAACTGCAACACCCATAACCACGATTACCAGAGCGAATGTCGCGATTGCTTCTATCAAGATGCCCTGGGTAGAAGTTACGGTATTGCCAAGTTTCGGAATTCCAGTCTTCCAAAGATCTCCGTACGCATACTTTGCCAGTAGCGCGGCAGCACCGCCACCAAGAACCTGAGCCACAATGTAGGCCAGGCCATCAAGTGGCGCAATGCGCTTAGTTGCAGCCATTGCCACTGTGATTGCCGGATTGAAATGTGCTCCTGAGATGTGGGCAAAAGCACAGACTGCAACCAAGATTGCCAAGCCGTGGGCAAGTGCAACAGCAACTAGACCATTATTGGCAACGATTGCTCCAATGCCAAAAAGGCATAGGAAGAACACGCCAAGAAATTCAGCGAGTAGGCGGGAAGGGGCGTCCTTCATGGTAGTTCTCCTTTGTTAGTGACCGCAGGTAACGGTCGGCTATCTATCAAGATATCCAGCAGGAGTGCGAGATTAGTGGTAGCTCTTCGGCGAGTCGGATTAGCTAAAAATCAGTAGGCACAACAATTGGACGGCCCAAATCGTTAATAATCCGCACATTTGCGCCGTAATGGGCTGAAATATTGGCTTCGGTTAAAACCTCAATTGCCGAGCCAGAAACTTGCACCTGACCTTGTGCCATCAGCAGCAACCGATCCGGATAGATACCCGATGTGGTCAAGTCGTGCATGGTTGAAATTACCGCAATCTTCTTTTCTTTGCGTAAGGCATTAATCAATGTGAGCACTTCCTGTTGGAAGCCGATGTCTAGAGCACTGGTTGGTTCATCAAGTAAAACGATAGGTGAGGCCTGTGCTAGGGCTCGGGCAATAGTGACTCTTTGGCGCTCGCCGCCAGAAAGTGAAGCTACTTGCCGAGTAGCAAATTCGCTAAGACCCAGTTCGGTTAAGACATAGTTCGTCATTTCCAAGTCAAAGTCTGATTCGCTGGCCAGCAGTTTTAGGTGCGCAGTTCGGCCAAGCATCACATAGTCAAAAACAGTCATGCCAGGTGGAATAACTGGTGCTTGTGCCACATAGGCAATCCAGCAAGCCCGATCACGATGTGAAAGCGTCGATAAATCAAAGTCATTGACTTGGATAGTGCCGGCACTTGGCAGAATGCCCGCAATCGCCTTTAGTAATGATGACTTTCCTGCACCATTAGGTCCAATCACACACACCCAGTCACCGCTTGAAATCTCAAGTGACACATCTTGCACAATTTGTCGATTGCCAATGCGCACACCAAGATTCTCGATCCGCATTGCGGTTGAGGTTAAAACGGTGTTCATACCAGTGACCCTTCCTTGCGAGCCGCCAGAATGTAAAGAAAAAATGGTGCTCCAATCAGCGCAGTTACCACACCAATTGGAATCTCTTCTGGCGACATTGCGGTGCGGGCGATAATGTCAGCTAATACCAAAAAGACGCCTCCGAAAACTATCGACAGCGGCAAGAGCCGACGATAAGAGTTACCAGCAATGAGTCGGATCGTGTGGGGCACGATAATTCCAACAAAGCCAATAAGTCCGGTTACGGCAACGGCAGCAGCGGTTCCCAGGGATGCGGCCAGAATTATCACTGCTCGCGCTCGGGCAACTGGCAGGCCAAGCGTTGTTGCTTCCTCATCACCAACAGCAAACACATCTAGCACTCGGCGATATCGCAGCAAAACTACTGTGCAAACCACGACATAAGGCGCAACTAAAGCCAAGTCCGACCAACCTGCAACTGCAAGGCGTCCCAATATCCAGGCATATACTTCCCGAACTTTGTCTGAGTTTCGCTGCTGTACTAGCGTTTGTGCCGCCGTAAGTAGCGCGGCTACTGCAACCCCGGCTAGCACTAATGATGATGCAGATCGCCCAGCGATGGATGAGCTACCTAGTGCGTAAGTCAGTGAAACTGCGATCAAGGCTCCGATAAATGCGGCAACGGGCAACGACCAGCGGACCGGAGATTCGAAGACCACAATTTCAACTGTGGCGCCAAGTCCAGCGCCGGCCGACACACCTAACAAGTATGGGTCTGCAAGGGGATTACGAAAGGTGCCCTGATACGCCGAACCTGCCGTAGCCAGCATCGAGCCGACCACTAGCGCCAAAACCACGCGAGGTAATCGCAGATCCCAGATGATTGCGGAATCAGTCTCGTCCAAGTTCGAGTGAATGCTTAGACCAGGCAGGTGGCTGAGCAGTTCCAGGGCGGTTTGTTTTGGCGAAATTCCTACGGCCCCGATGCAAACACCCAGAAGTATGGTGACCACCACAGCACCAGCACACGCAAACCACCATTTCGGCGGAATGCGTGTGCTGGTCTGAACTGAGGAAAGTGGCACTATTTAGCGGTTACTGCATCAACGATTTGCTTGAAAAGCTCTACCGTGCGTGGACCCCAGCGGGAAGCCACATCGTCATCAAGTTCGATAACTTTGCCGTTCTTAACCGCATCAAGAGCGGCAAAACCTGGTCGGTCCTTGAGCGATGCTGCGGTAACTGAACAACACTTGGTGTCGGCTAGGAATATGAAATCTGGATTTGCTTTCACAATGTATTCAGCCGACAACTGTGGGTATCCCGAATCGGCTCCAGGAGCTGCATCGGCAATATTCTTTAGCCCAGCCATTTTGTAGAGTGCGCCTAAGAATGTGTCAGAAGTGACTGAATAGTAAGTGTTGTCTAACTCGTGATAGAAGGATAACTTCTTTTCGCTCGAGCTAATTTTTGCCTGCGCATCAGTGATGTCTTGCTTCATCTGATTAACCAGACCCGTTGAATCTCCATCATGCGCTGTTGCAATTCCGATTTCCAGAATCTGGAAGTAAGCATCATCAAGAGTTTTTGCAGCAGGTTCAATCAGCACGGGAACTTTCGCTGCTCGTAAACTTGCAACGATGTTGTTGATGTCATTGCTGACAATCACTAGGTCAGGCTTCTTGGCGAGAATCGCTTCAACATTTGGTGTGTATCCAGAAAGGTCACTCTTTGGCGCATCGTCTGGATAGTTCGATTGATCATCAACTGCAATTACCTGATCGCCAGCGCCAACGGCAAACAATGCCTCGGTAGCAGTGGGCGAAAGCGAAATAATTCGCTGCGGTTCTTTGTCAATCCTGACCTGGCCAGAAAACTTTGTGGACATGGTCACTGGATACTTAACCGTATTTGCTGGGTAATCTGCTTTTTTTGATGTAGTACAGGCAGCCAACAGGCTTACTGAAATCGCTAGCAGGATGAGTTTCTTTTTCATTGCATCTCCTGTGTTAGCGAAGAAAAATCGGCGAATCACAGGATGTGAACCGACGAACTCTTCCTCGAGAGTTGTTAAGGCAATCGATTTAACAGGCGACCTGGCTTGTGGCGAACCACTTCACAGTTGCGGGACAGCGTCGGAATTGCACCGAACTTCGCTGTCAAAGCGAATAGATGAAACAGTAGCACGGCACCACACCCTGGGTGGGGTGGACTGGCAAAGTTCTTATTACGGGCGTGTTTTCGGAGACTCGGTTTGCGCCGGATCGCTCACGATAATGTCTGCAAGGACTTCGTCTATCGCTAGCATCGTGGCAGGACTTAACTTCACGCCACTTGCGCCTACGGCTTCGGAAACCTGCTCAGGACGAGAAGCACCAACAATCGCACACGACACATTGTCATTCTGCAAGACCCAGGCAACTGCAAGCTGTGCCATCGTTAAACCTGCCTGCTCAGCTACTGGCCGTAGTCGCTGCACTGCAGTGAGAGTTTCTTCATTGGTCAGCCAAGACATGAATCGCTCACCAGCTTCTGTAGCTGCCCGCGAACCAGCAGGGAACTGATGTCCTGGCAAATACTTACCCGTTAGCACACCCTGTGCCATTGGCGACCAGACCACTTGGCCAAGTCCATGCTTACGCGAGATTGGCACAACTTGGCCCTCAATTACCCGATAGATGGCTGAGTACTGAGGCTGATTTGAAATAATCCGATCAAAGCCCATCTCTTTAGCCATCTTTACTGCCTTGTTAATTTGCTTGGCCTTCCATTCGCTAACGCCAACGTAAAGCACTTTGCCCTGTCGCACTAAGTCATCAAAAGCGCGCAAAGTTTCTTCAAGTGGAGTTTCATAGTCAAAGCGATGCGCCTGATACAAGTCAATGTAGTCCGTACCAAGTCGCTTTAGCGAGGCATTGCAAGATTCCATAATGTGCTTACGCGACAGGCCAGAGTCATTGGGCCCACCCGGGCCTGTTGGCCAATAGACCTTGGTGAAAATCTCGAGAGATTCTCGGCGCAGTCCAGCAAGGCCACGGCCTAAAACAGACTCGGCTGCCGTATTGGCATAAACATCAGCAGTATCAAAAGTTGTGATGCCGGCATCTAGTGCTGCCTTAATGCAGGCCTGCGCGGTTGCTTCTTCGACTTGCGAGCCATGGGTAATCCAATTGCCATAAGCAATCTCTGAGATTTTTAAACCACTGTTACCTAAATACCGAAATTCCATACCGACACATTATTGGTAACTGTCTGGTTTGGCATGTGGAACCGAGTAACTCTTAAGTGAATTTTTACTTGGTTTTAGGCTCCACTGGTCGGCCACCAATTTTCACCATTGCTGGCGGGATCCGGAATCTGCGAATCTGTAGGGCACGCAAGATGGCATAAAGTGTGATGCCTTTACGGTCAGCTTTGACAGGGAATTCTTTTCTCATGACAGAGTTAACCCGAATACCAAGGAAAACACAGTCAACCAAAAGCATAATTATCAAGATTTGTAATCCATACATGGAGACATAGCGGGAGGCATCGCTTCGAATCATTCCGCTTAACATGATGATAAAAGCAACTGGTACAAAAAACTCACCTACGGTGAACCGTGTGTCAACGTAGTTGCGAACTGCTTTGCGAACTGGCCCGCGATCTTTGGCCGGAAAGTAGCGCTCGTCACCGCGCATCAGACCGTTACGCGCTGCAAAGCGAAGTTCATTTTGGCGCAAGCGCTCAGCCTTACGGGCCTCTTTTGAGTCTGGAACTGCCAGCCCTTGTTTGCGCGCGGCTTCAGCCTCTTTACGTTTTGGCGTTGGTCGGCCTTTACCTTGTGGCGATTCGTCAGTCATAAGTCCTAATGCTACCGTTCACGCATGCGCGTTTTAGTCAGCCCAGATAGTTTTACTGGCACCCTTTCGGCGCTTGAAGCAAGCAGTGCAATTCGAGATGGCTGGTTGCAAACCAACCCGAATGATGAAGTTGTCATCCTGCCAGTTTCTGATGGCGGGCCTGGGTTTTTAGATGTGGTCTGCAATGCCTTTGGGGCCAGTCGAATTCCAGTTGTGGTCAAGGACCCAATAGGCCGTCAAATTCCAAGTGAGTTTGCACTGGCTGGCACTAGTGCGTGGATTGAATCTGCCCTTGCCTGTGGTGTGCAGGTATTGAATCCCAGCGAACTAGACCCAGCCATTACCTCAAGTTTCGGTGTCGGCCAGTTGCTAGCTGCAGCTATTGAAGCTGGAGCAACGCAAGTCACAATCGGCGTTGGCGGCACCGCGACCAATGATGCCGGCGCTGGCATCTGGGCAGCACTAGGTGCAACCAGTGCTGGTGGCGAACTAACCCAGGGTGGTTTAAGCCTGCGCGAAGTAACGGAAGTAAATCTAACGGCCGCTCTTGAAAAAGTTGCTGGCGTAAAAATTATTTTGGCAACTGATGTAGACAACCCCTTACTCGGCGCTCGCGGTGCAACTGCTACTTATGGCCCACAAAAAGGTGCCAAGAATGATTTAGTGTTGCGCCTTGAAGTTTCGCTCCGAGACTTCACAAAGCGAGTTGGCAAGCGGACAGACGGCAAGGATGCTGCAGTTGCGCTAGGCGCTGGAAGTGGCGGCGGAATCGGTTATGCCCTGCTGCAACTTGGCGCTGTTCGTGAGTCAGGAATTGGCTACGTTTTGGATTCAGTTAATTTCGCCGAGCAGGTTAGGCAAAGCGACCTGATAATCACCGGAGAAGGTTGCCTTGATGACCAAAGCCTGCACGGCAAAGTCGTGGCCGGCATCGCTCGACTAGTCGCCGATCACGGTAAGCCCTGCATTGTGTTGGCCGGGGAAGTTAGGTTGGGCAAACGCGAATGCGCTAGTGCTGGCATAGATTCTGCCTATTCGATGAAGGATTTATTTGGGGCGCAGGCAGCCAGAGCTGATGCAGCGAACAGCCTAAGAGAACTCGGCGCTCGAGTTGCTAAAACCTGGGGCCGAGCCTAATTTGGCAAATTGTGGCAGTTAGCGCAATGTGTCGTACGCTAGGAATGTATCGCGAGATTGCAGCGTTGTATCAATAGCAACCAACCTTGCGACCCGAAGGAGAAACATGACCGCCGAAGTAAACACTGAAGCACAGGCAACAACTGTGAACACTGACCAGTTGATTAACCTCACCGAGGTAGCTGCCAACAAGATTAAGTCTTATCTAGAACAGTCCGGTCCAGAGGCAGCAGACAAAGCGCTTCGCGTGACCATCCGTCCAGGTGGTTGCGCCGGACTTTTGCAGGAAATTGGCTTCGACGATCGCAACGCCGAAACTGATTATTTCCAAGAGGTACATGGAGTCGCAATTGTTGTGGACCCATTGAGCTTGGAATATGTAAATGGTCTAACCATTGACTATGTTGACACCATTGCCGAGCAGGGCTTCTTGCTCGAAAATCCAAACAAGCAAAGTTCTTGTGCTTGCGGAAATTCATTCTGCTAAAACTTTCTTAAAAGAGCCCACGGTCGTATTGACTGTGGGCTCTTTTCGTTAGGCTCTACTTCATGCAGATTGCCATCACTGGTTCAGTTGCCACTGACCATCTAATGTCATTTCCCGGACTCTTTAACGATTCATTGATGGCAGATCAGTTACACAATGTCTCACTTTCATTCCTGGTTGACGATTTACAGATTCGCCGAGGGGGAGTAGCGGCCAACATTTGTTTCGGTATGGGCGTGCTTGGAGGACACCCACTGCTTGTCGCTTCCGTAGGCCACGATTTTGATGACTATCGCACCTGGCTAGTGCATCACGGCGTTAATTGTGAGCATGTACATGTCTCGCTGATTGCCCACACGGCACGGTTTATGTGTACAACAGACCAAGAGCAGAATCAGATTGCTTCGTTTTATCCCGGGGCCATGAGCGAATCTACTGCACTCGATGTTAGCCAAGTGCATCAAAAAGTTGGCGGCCTCAAGTATGTACTGATCGGGGCTGATGATCCGGCCGCTATGCTGCAGCACACTCAGGCGTGCAAAGATTTGGGAGTTTCTTTCATCGCCGACCCGTCACAACAACTGCCTCGACTAGATGGCGAACAAACTCGCGCAGTGGTCGATGGCGCGGCCCTGCTGTTCAATAACGAATATGAAGCAAGTTTGATTGAGCAGCGCACAGGATGGTCGGCCGAACAAGTACTGGAACGCGTTGGGGTTCGGGTAACTACTCTGGGTAAAAATGGTGCTCGCATCCAAAATAAGAATGGCCTAGATATACATGTACCCGTTGCTAAAGAAGAAGTAATCAAGGACCCAACTGGAGTTGGCGATGCTTTTAGAGCCGGCTTCTTAATGGGCTTGCACTGGGAGAAGTCGCTTGAGCGCTGCGCTCAGATCGGCTCACTATTGGCGACTTATGTAATCGAAACTGTTGGCACCCAAGAGTTCGTGCTATCCAAATCCGAGTTCTTATCTCGCTTGGCAACCGCCTACGGCGATGAGGCAGTTGCTGACATCGAAAAGTTAATCTCCTGTCCTCAGCCATAGCAAACTCGTAACCTTTAGTTATGGCCGGCGAACTTGAGATTGATTTTCCAGATCCACGTTTGGCGCCGTCCAACCTAGACCTACTAGCTGTAAGTGCAGTAGACCTTGCTGGCAACGAGGTGTTTTCCACCGATCCAGATTCACCGGTAGCCCTTACCAAATTTGGTATCAGTTATGCGCCAGCGGTATTGCTAGCGGCATATGAGCGTGGACTATTTCCGATGCCGCTGCCAATCGGTAAATTCGAGACCGGAATCGGCTGGTGGTCGCCAGCAACTCGGGCGATTTTTTACCCAGACCAGATTCGAGTGACGCGTTCACTTGAAAAATCGCTGAAAAAGTTCAAGGTAACCGTTGACCACGCGTTTGAAAAGGTGGTGGTCCATTGTGGCAACCCGGAGCGAGAGCAAGGCTGGATCGATTCTGACGTTATTGCTGGATTTACCAACCTGCACCGGCTCGGTCACGCCCATAGTGTCGAAGTCTGGAATTCCCGTGACCAACTAGTCGGTGGTTTGTATGGGGTTGAGATTGGCGGCGTCTTTGCGGGTGAGTCGATGTTTCACCTGGAGCGAGATGCGTCAAAGGTAGCACTCGTACATTTGGCAGAAATTTTGACTGATGACCAGCAACGAATCATTGACACCCAATGGATGACCAGTCACTTAGCTTCTCTGGGCGCAGTTGAACTTAGTCGGGCAGATTATTGCGACTTGGTTGTGGCATTGCTCACAACACCATCGGCGTTTAACAGACAGTTCGCATAATTGGTCGCACTAAGGGGAATGCGCGCCAAGCACGAACTAGGGCAGCGCACGCCCAAACCAGAGTTGATAACCCAATTGCGGTAAGGTTAAGGCAGTGCAATTGGTATTAATTAGTGCCAGTTACCGCCCAAAACTAAGGATGAGCGTTAGGTGAATATCAAGCCTCGACGTCGGCTGCAAGCCGTACTAGCTGTAGCTCTTGGCACCCTAGTGCTAAGTGGCTGTTCGACAAACAACGTTTATGAGCGACTCGGAATGCCCGACCCAGCAACTAAAGAGGGCCCCCGAATTTTGTCATTATGGCAAGGGTCTTGGATTGCCGCACTGATTGTTGGTGTGTTGGTTTGGGGTCTGCTGATTTGGGCAATTGTGGTTTATCGGCGCAGGGACGACAGTGTGCCAAAGCAGACCAAGTACAACATGCCCATTGAAATCGGCTACACGATAGCACCGCTAATTATGATTTTGGGCCTGTTCTATTTCACTGCCCGCGATCAAACCGAACTAATCAAAGTCGATAATGGCTCAACACATACGGTCAATGTCCAAGCTTGGCGTTGGTCCTGGGGCTTTAACTATGTGAACGAGGGCGTGTATGACGTTGGCACGCCGAAAGTTGTACCTGAACTATGGTTACCAGTGAATGAGAAAGTTAAATTCACGCTTAACTCTCCGGATGTTATCCATTCGTTCTGGGTTCCAGCCTTCTTGATGAAGATGGATGTGGTGCCTGGTCGAAACAACGAGTTTGAAGTGACCCCAGATCGTATTGGCGTTTTTGCGGGCAAGTGCACCGAACTTTGTGGTGTGGACCATTCGCGTATGTTATTCAATGTGCATGTTGTATCTCGTAAGGATTACGACGCCCACTTAGCCGAACTCAAGAGCAAAGGCCAGACTGGCGAGCTCAAGAATCCAAACGCTCGAATTGCAGGAGCTGAATAATGGCAATCATCGACAAGCCGATCCTAGAAACCACAAGCACGCAGCCAATCGGCGCACCGCGTCGCAAGACATCCAAAGGTCGCTTGGTCGTTAGTTGGATTACCTCAACAGATCACAAGGTGATTGGCAACCTGTACTTAATTACCTCGTTTGCATTCTTTTTGATTGCTGGTCTGATGGCATTGATTATGCGCGCTGAACTAGCTCGCCCAGGCCTACAGTTCATTAGTAACGAGCAGTACAACCAGCTCTTCACAATGCATGGCACCTTGATGTTGTTCTTGTTTGCAACATCACTATTTGCCGGCTTTGCTAATGCAATCATGCCGCTGCAGATCGGCTCACCTGATGTGGCTTTCCCGCGACTAAACATGATTAGTTACTGGCTCTACCTATTCGGTGGTCTGACCGTGATGCTTGGCTTCCTAACTCCAGGTGGCGCGGCTGCCTTTGGTTGGTTTGCCTACTCGCCGCTTTCGAATGTGGTTAATTCACCAAATGTTGGTTCAGACCTTTGGATCATGGGTTTGACCATGAGCGGTATGGCATCCATTTTGGGTTCAGTAAATTTCATCACGACAATTTTCACCATGCGCGCACCTGGAATGACGATGTTTCGCATGCCAATCTTCACCTGGAATGTTCTGCTAACTAGTGTTCTAGTTTTGATGGCTTTCCCAGTCCTAGCTGCAGCTATGTTGATGCTTGAAGCCGATCGAAAGTTTGGTGCACAAGTTTTTGACGCAGCCAATGGTGGCGCCATCTTGTGGCAGCACTTGTTCTGGTTCTTTGGTCATCCTGAGGTCTACATTTTGGCACTGCCATTTTTCGGTATCGCCACCGAAATCTTGCCAGTCTTTAGCCGTAAGCCAATCTTTGGTTACAAGGGTTTGGTATTTGCCACCATCGCAATTGCTGGACTGTCGGTAGCAGTTTGGGCGCACCACATGTACGTAACGGGCGCAGTGAATCTGCCATTTTTCAGTTTCATGACGATGCTAATTGCCGTGCCAACTGGCGTGAAGTTCTTCAACTGGATCGGCACGATGTGGGGCGGATCGGTCACATTTGAAACTCCCATGCTTTGGACCATCGGCTTCTTAGCAACCTTCCTGTTCGGCGGCCTGACGGGCATCATATTGGCAGCTCCACCACTGGATTTCCATGTCAGTGATACATACTTCGTCGTAGCCCACTTCCACTATGTTGTCTTTGGCACCGTGGTGTTTGCGATGTTTGCCGGATTTTATTTCTGGTGGCCAAAGCTCACTGGCAAAATGCTCGATGAGCGCTTAGGCAAACTCCACTTCTGGACATTATTCATTGGCTTTCACCTAACCTTCCTGGTTCAGCACTGGTTAGGTGTGGTTGGTATGCCTCGTCGCTACGCCGACTATTTGGCCAGCGATGGCTTCACAACTTTGAACATGGTCTCAACTGTTGGCGCTTTCGTGCTGGGCGCATCAACTTTCCCCTTCTTGTGGAACATCATCAAAACTGCCAAGTACGCACCAAAAGTCACCGAGGACGATCCCTGGGGCTGGGGCTGTTCGCTTGAGTGGGCGACATCTTGTCCACCGCCGCGACACAACTTCATCACCATTCCGCGCATTCGCAGTGAACGCCCAGCTTTCGACCTACATCATCCTGAGATTTCAGGTTTAGATGTGGCAACGCGCAAGCAGATAGTGGATGGCCTAACGAGCAATGGAACAGGACACTAATCATGATCGTAGGTGGACGCCTTTTCGGAGCCGGCGCAATTTTCTATTCGCTAATCGCCGTAATTTACTGGTTTATGACAGGTGAAGT
>Ga0214923_10003116_pt1 | contig 21144 bp, 19 predicted proteins | sample LL1510_MetaG_FD_177993 | JGI IMG/M metagenome (GOLD analysis project Ga0214923, IMG submission 177993) | Freshwater microbial communities from Lake Lanier, Atlanta, Georgia, United States - LL-1510 | ecosystem: Environmental > Aquatic > Freshwater > Lake | place: USA: Georgia | collected...
TAGCTATATGACCTGTGGCAGTCTCACGCTCTTTGGCGGTGTCAGACTTCTTGTCTTTGCCAAAATAGTATTCGTGATCTTCTCGACTACCTTCTAGTAATTGTTGTTTGCCCTCTAGGGAGTCGATAGTTGCTAGTAATTTTTTAAAATCCATTTTATTTCCTTTAGGGCTATTTTGTTTTGGTTTGTACACCGGCAATTTGGTATTTACGTGTTTCCAGTTCTTTCAACATACTGTCTACACGTCGTTGTCCGGCTAGTTCTTGAGCACTGTCCGATTCAAGTTCGGCCTTAAGTAGAAAGCTACCTTTGGTCTTTTCTGGCTCTATAGGTTGTGCTTCGTGTATTTGATCTTCATGTTTGGTACGCACTACCACATTGGCCGCACTAACACCTAAGCGTTCGGCTACAATCTGACGTAATTGATCAGTAATAGTTGGATAGCGTACTTGCACTTCTATTACATGCACCGCACATGGTCCTAATTTGTGGAAATCGGCATGATTTTTAACCGGTAACCGGCGAGTAGAACCCATATTTTCCACCACATACATGCTCAAACCAGCGTTAATTCTGCCGCGTTCATCCTCGTTTAGATCGCAATCAGCCACACGAATTACAAATTCGTAGCGCGGTTTAACATCCATAATGTAGTCTGTGAGGTTCCTCATATAACGATCCTATTGTTTTTATATTTATGTTAGAGGCTATTCTTTTTGCTGTCTAAGATCTGTTTCAGCAGAGCATTTCTATCTAATACCACAGCCTGCCCATCTATGGGGTCTAGCTTGGTATCTGCATTCTTGGCTGAGGCTTGATCTAGGCGTAGTTTTTTTAATTGTAGATCAATGGTTTTGAGTTTTTTATCAATTTTGGCCTGTTTGGCTGTAATAGCATGTCCTAACAGTACACCGGCTGTTTGTAAAATCTGTCCGCTAAATCTGGCTTCTACATTCATGCCCAAATTCATTAGATCTTCAAACTTTTCCTTGGCCATATCCGACAGTTCGTCAAGTTCTTTATCAGCTGAGTCTAGATCATGAACCTGAGGTAAGGCCTGATCTATACGATCTATTAGATCTTTGGCATTGGCCAGCTGTTGTTGTTCGGCTGCAAACAACTCTTGTGTATCCTGAGTCAGGGGTTCCTGGGGTTCGGCTGGCGAAAGATTAAACAGTTGTTCTAATTTTTGCATAATTGGGATATTTAGCTGCGGCGTTTGGGATTACGGTAAATCTGGTCTTCGGTTACTACCCTGAACTTCATACCAAAATTGCTGCACCAGGCGTGTGCTGCGGCCCATTTGGCTTGATTTAGTGCTACTGCTGCTCTATCTCTGACGCTACGAGCCGATTCCATGCTGGTTTCCTTGTGTGGTTTGACTTCTATAACTTCGCTGTGTCGTTGACTAGATCTATCCACGTAGACTATCATAAAGTCGGGCACATAGATAGTATTGCGTCCGGTAAAAGGGTTACGATAGGGAATCATAAAGGGTTCGCTGGCCCACTGTAGTATGTTGGGGTTGTTGTCACAGAATGTCATAAAGCTCCACTCCCAACTGCTGCGATAGGTAGGTTCTTTGCGTCCCACATATTTGTCGGTATTTTTTATTGTATATCGACCTTGGGCATACTTGCTCATGGTAGTATTGATCTGGCCACATAACGATTGACACGAGGCTGATTTTTGATGCCTAAAAAACTTGTACCAATACGATTTAGATTTAAAAAGGTACTGGTATAGGCCACCAGCTCTTCTGGACTCATACCACGGAATCGATCCAACACTGCCATTGGATCTACTCGTTGTGCCAGACTTGTATAGATTACACTGCTGGCCAATATTTTTGCTGCCTGTTTGTTCTGACTGATTTTTTCAAAATAGGCGATCACCGCAGAATCAACATCAGATCTTACAGTAAATGTAGGCTGAAAATAGTTGTTAAAAAATTGGCTGGCATCGCTGTTGAGATCAGCACTGGTATTGACTTGAGTTAGATTGGTGGCTGTGGTCATTGGTTAGTCTGCCTTGATCTGCTCTCGACGCCGTGCAAGAGCATTTTTTTTATCATTGAGTTGGTTGATCAGTGTCTGTTTAGCCACCACAGTTTCCTGTGCTACTAGATTCAGTTGTTGATATTCCTGCCGTTGCTGCTCGGCCTGAACTAACAGTGCATTTCTGTCAGGATCAGTACTGATTAGTAGAGTGGTATATTTGGCCGCCCACTGTGCCTGTGCCTGAGCAGTATTGGCAACCTGACGTTTGGCCTGTGTATATTCATTATTGGCTGCGGCCAATTGGCTGTCAATTTGTACAATTTCTTGGCCGATAGTTCGGCGTAGTTCTCTTTGGTCCAGAGTCTGTTGATTAGTAACAGTCTGACTGGGCGTACGATCATTTAGAGTCTGAATAGTTGATCGTCGAGGTTGGTTTATCAATGGTCTGCTGTTAAGCAAAATTGCTGCACCGGCCAATGCCGCTACGCTGGTACTAGAATCAATGCCTGAGGCGCGAGTGCCGCCGGGTATGGTTGAAATTGAACTGATCTGCACAGGACGATTATTGTTGGCACCGGAATCCGAACCGGAAACCATAGTGCTGATTTGTCCTGTTATGGCCTGGCTAGCAGCTTGGGTGTATATAGAGGTCAACTCACTGACTGCGGCACGTTTTAGATTCATACTACGTGCGGTATTGATACCACGAGCTGCCTTAAAGATTGCAGCACCATAGTTGCCTTCATCAAAATCTTTGAGCACATCACCAGCGGTGTCTAATAGACCATTGGTACCAAAGATACTGCGAGCACCACCAGATAGACGTAGTGGACTAGGAGTAAGATCATAATGAAGGTCAGCAAAGCCTTTGACCTTACTTGGTGATCCAATGGTACCTCCACTGTAGATAACGTTTTCATAATCTAGCATCATTTCGTGTTGCATTAGATTACTATCACCACTGTGTTGATGTTGACTGTGCCTAAATGAACGTATGATTGGTTTTATAAGAGTATACTCGCTGAATCTTTTCTGGTGCAGGCTATAGATTCTAACTGCATTAAGATAGGGTTTCTGTGTTTCCTGCCCCACACGCGAACCGTAACCAAATGAAAAATCTCTATCTTGGTTCGTATACTTGTAGGGCATCTGGTAAAAACTTTCGCTATAGTCACTGTCGCGATAGTAGTAACGAAAATACTTGTACCAGAAATCACGTACAATATTGGCACTGTCATCATGAAATGTAATCTGTATAGGATCAAATTTGATCTTGCTCTGTACAATATTAGGACGATTGTAGCTGTTGTATGTTTTGGTATCAATGGTAAACTTGGGTAAATCTGCTGCTTTGACCAGCATGCCCAGTTCTTTGGTAGCTATATTACTGTCAGCAGCGCCATCAATGCTGACAATTACTTCGGGATTGATATCGAAAAAAACATGAAATAGTGTGCCATACTTGGGCATGAACCTAAAGTTACTGTCAACAAATAGTCGACTGGCATGCCGAAAGTCTCTTAGGTTATCGGGTGTTGCTACCTGCTGTAGAGTATCACCCAGATATTTAACAGCATTGGTGAATATGTTGGCCATACTAATATTTAGCCATAGATCAAGGGGTCAATGACCCCTTGATAGTCTAGAATCTAATTATAGAGTAATACTTTGTCCGATTGTGCGGCCTATGTCAGTACCAATACCAACCTTGCCACCGGTCTGTACAGCATTGTCAAACCGCATGGTCAATTGAATAGTAACTGGCTCATTGCCGTTGGCATAGTTTAGAGTCTGGTAGTTGGCTTCACGAATGTAACAACCATAGAGTTCCCAGGTTTCTAAGATACTGCTTTCGTGCGTACCATTACCACCATCTAGCATTTCGCAACGTGTGATAAATTTATAGTCACTGCCAGACGCAGCTGAACTCTGTTCCATGAAGTCAAATTGTTTCTGAATCTGTTCACCGATCAATCTGCTGACATTGCCACCAACATCGTCGCGTAGACTAGTGGTTACATCACCCCAATTGGGTTTTCCAGCCAATTTGACTATACTGTTGTAGACATGAACGTCAATGTCACCGAAAGTGATTGTGGGTCGGGTAAAGTCGATTACCTGTTTGGTCAATTCTAGCACATCATTACTGACACCAATACCTTCAAAGGTCACGCGGAAACGATACTGCAACTTGGGCATGAGCATACCCTGGGTACTGGCACTTTGGTTAGTTCTTAATGGTACTGTAAATCGCGATAGAGAGGCAATTGCCATTTTAATCTCCTAATTTCATAATAATATTTATCCTTTCCCAGATAAAATTTTCACCCCCTGTTTTGCTATTAACATAAAGCTAGACAATGCCAAGTAAGAGAGCTAACCGGTCGAGTGGCCGCAGAATTTTGTCGAGCTAACCATATTCAAGGGTCAGGTCGTAGCAATAAACGACTAGGTTTATACTACAAAGTTCAAATTGGTCACTGTGATGACTTTTGCTCAAGATAATATCAGTATCAACCTGGGAAATTAATAGGTGCTGCCGGACGATTATTTACAGCATTTATCCGTCAAGTTGACCCGACAGCGTAATTAGTTATGGCGATACCCAATAGAGTAACGGCAACTTATATAAGACACTAGGGGTTGTTATTGAAAATAGCGGAACTCTCAATTATTGGTATACCCTAAGGATTAAAACGCCAACGATGATCCTGAATTGACCGAATGGGAGAATCGACTAGCACAGGAATTTAATCGAATCTGAGACTACGGTCATAGTCGTTATAAATGGACACAAACAGGCACCTAAGTGCCTGTTTGTCTGCTACTAAATTTAATTAGATAGCTAGGGTAGTGGTAGCAGCACTGCCACTGATACTGCCAGGATTCTTCAAGCGAATCGGAATGTAAATAAATTCTACAGACTTCATTGGCTCTATGGCTATGTCAACATACAACTCATTTCTAGCAATACGGTCAGATGTATTGTTAGTTTCATCGCAAACTACAATATAGTCATAGAGACCACGCTTGGCAATCAGATCATTCATTACACTTTCAATCAACTGTTTGATTTGGTCACGGGTGATCTTATCGTTTGGCTCAAACAGGAATTGGTTAGCAACACCAGCTAGCACTGTACGCAGATAGTTGACCAAACGCGATACATTGATACGATCCATGGCCGAACTGGCACCAATTAATCCACCTACACCGGCTGCGATCGGAGCACGTGTCTTTTGACCATAGGCAACAATACCAACACCATTTAACAGGGTAATTGGATTGATACGTGTTTCGTACAAGGCATCACGCAGTTGGTTGCTGATACCTGTGCGTACAAAGTTGCCGGTGGCAGTATTGATATAGCCAATGGCCAATGCATTGTCAATTAGGCCTCGGCGTGTACCAGCTGGTGCAAACCATTGATAACTGATATTATCATTGTAGATAAAGGTACGCAACATCATATGACTGGCAGGCACTATTATTTCATTGCCAGACAGATCTGTGGTAAGAGCACTGGGATAGTATAGTCCTAGATATTCACTGCTGGTAGTTACCGATTGACTATAGGCATTGATTGAGTTAATGGAGCTGGGCAATGTCATTGGTGTATCACCAATAACAAATCCGGTGTTACTTCGATCATTGTTCAACAATATGAGATTTGGTATCAGCTCAGGATAGCCCGGTGAACAGAGAATGTTAAAATTGTAGCCTTCTTCACGTAGATCTAGGTTGCTGTCAACTGCGGCTTTCATGGCCTGCACAATCTCATTGCGCTGTGCATGATGCCCCATCTTGGGTCTGTTATCGGTGTTGAACCCTAACTCGGTAACCCAAGCACTTCTTGGCGCTGTCACTGTGGGAAATGACACGCTGTTAAAGTAGTTGACCACATATTTCTTGACATTAAAACCGCTGCGACGTGTGTTAAACAACAGCATACCACGTGGGTATAGTGCCGGATTAGGACAATCCTCATCCACATAATCACTGGTCCACAAGTCAGCCGCTGTCAACAGCGTTCCACTTATTATATTTGTTGTGCCAGTTTTATCCCATCGTGCATCGGCAAACAATATACCATTCTGTGTAAGACGATCGGTATTGTCAACCAGGTTCCATTTCTTGGTAGTGGCGTCATAACGTGCTAGCCGAGGAAAGTTTTCTAGGTCACTGGTATCTAACCATAGATCACCATCGGCCAATGGATAGGCACTGCCGCGTGACTGATAGATTGGTTCGCTGGCCGAAACTATGGGACCATTGGGGTCACTCAATGACAGATTATACCCACGAGCATCTGCTGTGATATTACCATAACCTTTCCACCTAGATCCGTCATTGATCATGATGTCAACCACAGTGGGATCATTATAGTACCAGAATTGTCCGTCGGCCGGACTGGCCAGTGGAGTACTAGAACTGACTGTATGTATTGACACGGTCCAATTGCTTAGACTCACACTGGCTGCACTGGTGCCTGGCACTAGACTGGTGCTGACACCAATGACATTACTGGTAAATCCAACAGTGCTGGTCACATTACCGGTCAGATCGTCAATGGATATAATACCGCCTTTGGTATGTACCAAACGTACTGCACCGGCCTGAATACTGGCCACAACGTTGGGCAAGGCTGCGGCCTGTACTGCGGTAACAAACACCGCGGCATTGGCCGCAGGCAGTGTAATTGTGCTGCTGACTGTTGGAGTTGCAGAACCTGGCACACTGGCCTTGATAATAAACTGTGCACCTGCTGCCAGACTGAATGTGGTATTTTCGGCTGTGACACTGGTAGCTCCATTGGTTCGACAGCTGAAGATCCTATAACCAACTTCATTGGGTGATAGATTGTCTGGTAGATATCTAACAAATGTAGTGCCAGCAGCAATATTCTGACCGCCACCTACTGCATCCAGTGTAGCAATAGCTTCGTAACCACTGGCAAACAGTCGAGCTGATTGTAGAACCCAGGCCTGTGTGACACTGTTGTATTTTTTATATACAAAATTGGCGCCACCGCCCTCGGCAGAGGTCTTGATCCAGACACTGCCAGTGGGGCGATTGTTGGTGTGTCCGGCACGATTACGCCAGTCTGGCTGCTGATTATAGCTACCATGAAACACTGTGGCACGATAGTAGTTGGCAGCAGTAATGCCCAGTGATGATATAATAGTGCTGCCTGTGCCATTGGTCAATGAAACATTGGCAATACCAGTGGCCAATTTAAACTGTAGATATTCTCCTACCGAACTCAAGCTGGCTACCACATTGGCGCCAACTGCGGTATTAAATGCTGAAACATAGTTATGTAGACCAGTGGTAGTTGTGGTAACCACAGGAACCACGGTGCTGGTGCCACCAGTGGTGGTATAGGTGACTATCAGGTTTCCATTTAGAGCACTGCTGGCCAAACTTACGTTGCTGGCTGTGCCAGTTACCACTGGAATATCATTGCTCCAGGCTGTACTGCCCACACGTTCCCAGATATTGGTTGTTAGTTTTTTAAATAGTGCATTATTTGAATTGTAGGCAACCACTGCATAGTCGCCAATACTGCCTAGACTGCTGACCGGCACATTGCTGACTGTGGTCAGACCCAGTGCACTACTGGTGATAACATAATCAACATCAACACTGTTAAATGGTACTGCAGGAGCTGCTGTACTGGTGTCAAATTCAAATATTCCAAATTGGCTGTTGCCAACATCAAACCAGGCGGTGCCGTTGACTGTGGATCCAGTGGGTCTGGTAACCGATCCTTCTAGCTGATCAAGATCTATGTTCGCACGCAAAACCCAGGCACGATTGCCAAGACCAAGCGCACTGTAAGTTGCCATCAGGCCATACTCATTTAGTTCATCGCCATGCAGGGGTGTGTTGCCTGCACTGCGGCGGAAATGTGGAAGTCCAAATGTGGTGGCAAGTTCGCGTTGACTGGTAATACCGTAGACTTTGCCGGCATTGGTGGCCAGAGTGCCTGCTGCTATGAGACCGTTAATGGTTTTATTTTCGGCTGTGGCTACCACAACAAGTGGAATACTTCCTATTCCGGTTGGCAGATACTGACTTTCGTCAGTTACTGTAATTTCTACACCCGGTGATACTAGAGCCATAATAATATTCCTTGTTAATAGGTTGGTTAGACGCTGTTAATATTTATCGGTAATGACTAAATTTTGACAGTTAGAGGTCCTTTGCCAGGTCCTTTGGGAATAAATATCTAAATGCAGCGTGAACTGTGCCCTATATGCAGAAAAAATCCACGTGCCATTAACTACTATCGTGGTGGTCGTGTGTATTTTCGTCGTGCCTGTACACCATGCATACATCAACGCAGACCATTTCCTGGTCTGGTGCCCGGATGGCTTAAGTCTGGTTACAAAAAACGCAGCCAGTGCGAACGATGCCAATTTCAATTTAGACTGTCTGAACAGAGCAGTGTCTATTATCTAGACGGCAATGTCAACAACAATCATTGGAGTAATCTACGTACTATTTGTGCCAATTGCAGGTACGAAGTGGCCAACAGTCAGTGGCGACCTAGTCCTTTACTATAAGCTGATGAATTTGTTGATACAGCTGATCTATAGTACTGTTGTTGTCTATGATCAGATCAAATTGGGTTGTGATCCAACTGTATTCACTGGGATGCACGTTGGGCCAACAATCACGCATGTTGATGCCATCTTGTGCATCTTGGTACCATTGGGGTTTGGGTCCACGTTCCACACAGACTAATTGTCCGCCCGAATTACGTATAGCGGCTACTTCATTGGGAAATCTAACATCACTTATGACAATATTATCTTGACTTAGGCGCAATTTATTTTCCAAACTGGCTACCCATAGTTGATTATGAAAATGATCGCGCAGTACATCTGTGCCCCAGTACTGCAAGACCCAACGCGGCGTAAGATCAGGCATGTCCAGGCGTTTGGCCCACCAGGTGTCTACCTGCTCGCGCCATTCCCTGCTAGATCTGGTACGTCCTTCCAACATCATACGATCCCATCCAAACACTGCTGCAACTGCATCTTTTAGAGTGCTGGCAAAACTTTCTCTACGAAATCCATGATAGTTCACAAGGTAATCGGCCACAGTGTCCTTGCCTGATCCAATCAGACCCGATATACCGATAATTTTAGTCATAGCAGCAAGTATATGACTCTGCCACCGGCATGTCAATGCCTAAACGCCGTATTGATTGCGTGATTTTGCCCGGACTGGACTGGCTTTGTGTGTGTCGTCGGCTTCGCGACTGCGATGATCTGTAACCGGTGTTTCTACATCACTGTTTACAGTTCGAAATGCTTGATGCATCATCTTGTGCTCGGTGTCGGTGTAGGGCATTGTAACGTTCTTGGTGCTGAACCATGTACGCTCTTTCATGTCAATTGGCCGATCTGTGCCATCAGCCATGGCCGCAGCCATGCCTACACGATAGAAATTCATTGTGCCATCAGTATGATAACCGTCACCGTAAATATGTGTCTTGTGCATGGCATTTTTAGCCATCTTGGATAATTTTCCACGACGTTCTTCTGATATAAATTCATTGGCTCTCATATTCTAACCTATTACCCATGTTAAGGGAGTGGATCCCTCGATGTATAACTTGAGGTCTTCCTCCAATTTGGCCATTTCTTCCTTGGCTTCGGCAATTAACGCAGTACCATTCAGTGTGGTACCTCCTTGTGGTCCTGCAATGGTGCCAAATTTACTACGTGCTTCACCTAGTATGCCCTTGGCAAAGCTGTAAGCATAGTCCTGTAACCAGGGATATACATAGGGATCATTTAACAACATCTGGTCTGGCTTGGTATTGTAGATCTGCAACATGACTATTTCTGCAGGACTGTCAGTACCGGTGGTACTAATTTGTGTGTTAGACAATGCTGTGCCCGTTACTGAGGCAGCAGCCAATAGACTACCTGACGTGACTGTGACCTGTAGATTAAATGGATTATAGGTCAATATGTTATAGGCACCATTATAACCAGTGACCGAACAATTGGCTATGGTCAATGTATCACCTATGTTAATGGCCATACTCTGTGCCAGTGTTATGGTTATGGTACTGCCCACAGCAGTCCCCGTGGATGTGAGACTGTTGAGTCTCACATAATTTCTGCCGGTTTCAGGTATCTTTCTAATTAGTGTTAGTTTTTTTGACACTGGATTCCAGGTAAAATTAATAAAACCGCCAAACATTTTCATGGCCTGTTCCTGATATTGCGTGTACAGCTCATAGTTGGTCAATCCGCCTACACGACCAGCTACCAGCATATAGGTATTCAAATAGCCCGAGGCAAAAGGTTCAAATTGGCTAGCGGTGGTGCCGGTTACTGATCCAATGCCCCTGCGAAATACCTGACGTACCTGCATGATTTCATTGGGCAACAGGTACTCTTGTGTTTCTGGCAGCAATTCTAGAAAAGCATAGCTTTCTTCAACACTGTTGCTGGCACGTTGTCTGTATTTGATCAACGACTGTTTAATGGCCATATGATAGTGTTCGTGATCCAACTCAACATCTACAATGCCATCGGCCAGTCTTAGTCTTATGTAGTCAATGATATCTGAGTGACGCTGTTTGACACTGTTGAGTGTACTGCCATCAAAGGCTATGGGGCCGGGACCGCCTAGGCTTTGTGTTTGTATGCTCTGTCGTGTGTTAAGTCCAGCTTTTAGTGTGGGCATTGTTGGCATCCTGCTATATGTTATTTATAGCAGCACAGGCAGTTATGCGACCTTGAGCAATAGAGTATCCTGTGATATACGACCGTTTAGCCGCACTTCCACTGCTTTGATATCTTTGAGGAATGTTCGCAGTGCCACCTTACCAGCTGTCATAAACTCTTTCAGCTGCTCGGTGGGCTTTCTTAGAGTTTTGGACACACTCTTGTTGCTGTCAAACCCGATGATTGTAGTGCCTTTGACAGTCAACTGAGTTGAGTTTTCGGCCACATATTTGCCCAACTTACGAGTCTTGCTGTTGTAGATCCAGAGCTCTTTGCTGCCAATTATGTCAACAGGATTAACACTGACCAACTTGAGACCAGAGTCTTCTCGTGCATACTGTAGGCGAGACACAATCTTTTCCTTGCTTGGTGCTTTTCTAACTCGTGCACGTTTAACGGCCTTTTTAACTCCACGATATTCGGCAATGCCGGCCAACACTTCTGCAATAAATGCCTGTAGACGTCTGTAGTCACTGGACTTGTAGTGCCTATAACTTTCAACCAGCTGGCTATCTGTGCGATTTTGTGCAGCTATCAGCTCCTGGTTTCGTGTTTGAAACACCTGTTCATACCTGCTCAATTGGCTTTGTGGCACACGATTGGCGGTGAGAAAATCATAGATCTTAAATACAATTGGCTGTTTGGCCAAAACCTGATCGTAGATGCTTTCGATCTCGCCAATCAGCTGGCCGGTACGCTCTTGTAGTCGATCCTGAATAGTGGTCTTGTGTTCCAGCAGTTGTGCAGGTGCCGCAACAGATGGCAGCCCAGTGTCGCCACTGCGTTCGGCCAGGGCAAGACTGTAGGCAACCTGATTGCGTATATATTGTATGTGCTGATCCAGCAAAGGCATACCGGCCTTGTGCGCCATTATAAGACTGCAGGGTGTCATCAACACATACCGATCTGCAATGCGTTCAAAACGAGCTATAATCTGCGGACTCAGCTGACTGTGCCTGTGCAGCCAATCATTCAGATGCTTGCGAATCTGACGTGTGGTATAATGATAATTGTAATAGTGGAAACTACGGCGCAGGTGGTGATCAAATGTGGGTTGATCAAACTCAAGAGCCTGCTGAGTGTTCCACTGCGGTTCAGGGCCAGTGGCCTTTTGATCACTGGCCAGTACACGAGCACTGGGTTCTTTGCGTTTGGGTACTTGGATACCTTTGATTCTGGCCATAGACGATCCTAAATTGACAATAATGCTAGTGTAACATATTGATCCAGGTTTGTCACTGATTCTTGGAATCTGTCGCGTAATTGCAACAGGTGCTGGCTTGGGCGTCCAGTACGCATCAAGTTGACATTTTCTCTGCTGATTTCTCTAAATATGTTGTCGCAATAATACAACATTCGTTTAAGATCTCGTTTGACAGCCCAGTTATCTATCCTGGCAATCTTGCCACTCAATTCTGCATAAGTTTCTATAGCCTGCTGATACATAGTCTAATTATATATGCAAAGTGTCTATAAATATATCATATCTGGAGAAATCTGTTGAGCCGTTTGAGTTTATGGAAGCAGGGCAGTCATAGCAACGATTATAAATTTTTCGATCGTACTATTTCCGAAATGTTTACTGTTGGCGGTACCGGAGTCAATGTACACAAATTTCTAGGTACTGTCAATCAGACTGCTACCGGTGACCTTACACAGCCCAGCTATGCTAATCAAAGTGAATTAAACATACAGGATCTACTGTTTTTAGAAAATCGTGATCGCAAATATGATGAAAACATCTATACCATGCGTGGTCACTACCAGGTCACAGACAATGCTTTTGATCTCACACAATTTGGTCTATTTTTACAGACAGGTACACTGTTTATGGTATTCCATATCAATGACATGATTGCCACGCTGGGTCGCAAGATCATGAATGGCGATGTGTTAGAACTGGAGCATCTAGTGGACTACGATACTCTGGACAGTGCGGTGCCTGCGGCACTCAAACGCTATTTTGTGGTCGGTGACTGCACTCGTGCAGCCGAAGGTTATACACCAACCTGGTGGCCGCACCTATGGCGCTGTAAAATCAATCCATTGGTAGACAGTCAGGAGTATAAAGATATTTTGGATCGTATCAAAATTAGTCAAGACAGCAATACACCGATTGCACAAATACTCAGTACCTATAACAGTCTCATTCGAATAAATGACGCTGTGGTAGCCCAGGCCGAAGCCCAGGTTCCCAAAAGTGGCTATGATACATCGCCCATATTTCACCGCAGCTTTGATAACAAATCCCCGGACTTTGAAATTCCTGGCTATCTGTCAGGGGATGGGCTGACACCCAATGGGCTAGCGGCAGCATCAGCTACCAGTTTTCCATCATCGCCAGCTGCCGGCGACTATTGTCTGCGAACTGATTTTTTACCTAATAGGCTATTTAGATATGACGGACATCGTTGGATCAAGATCGAAGATGCTGTGCGTACCAATATTACCAATGGTGCTGCCACTAATAAAACTCTGCGTAACAGCTTTATTAGAAATAACAACAGTTTTGTCAACTATGAGAATGACACTGTGCCAGAAAAACAGAATTTATATGACGTACTCAAACCAAAACCCGATGTCTGATCATGGATAACTACTTCTACAGCGGGCAGGTGCGTCGATATCTGCAACAGTTTATACGCCTGATGAACAATTTTTATGTGCGATTGGGCAATAGTCGCGAAGGAAACAGTCGTTTTCTCAGAGTACCAGTCTACTACGGCGACAGTAGCCGCCAGGTCAGCAGTATTATTTTACGCAATAGCGAAAATACCCTTAATGCAGTGCCTGCCATGAGCATATATATCAATGGACTCAAGTATGATCGAGCACGGGTACAAGAGCCTTTTCATGTGAGCAAGAGCCAGATTCGTCAGCGAGCCTATGATCCTGTTACAGGACAGTTAAGCAGTCTTCAAGGAGATCTAATTACTGTGGAACGCCTGATGCCGGTGCCCTATCTGCTCAGCGTCAAACTGGATATCTGGACCAGTAATACCGATCAGAAACTACAGCTACTAGAACAAATAGCAGTGCTGTTCAATCCCAGTCTGGAAGTACAGAGCAGTGATCAATATTTGGATTGGGGCAGTCTTAGTATTATTACCTTGGTAGATCAAAATTGGAGCTCACGTACCATACCCAGTGGCAGCGAAGATTCCATTGATGTGCATACCATGGGGTTTGAACTGCCCATATGGTTAGGTACACCTGCCAAGGTCAAAAAGATGGGTGTTATACAGAAAATTATTGGTAGTATCTACGAAAGCAATGGATCCATTGACGATGATCTAGGTACTTTCAGCTACGATCTCAGTACCCTGGCCAGTCGCAGAATCATCACTCCCACCGACTACAATCTGTTATATCTAGGTAATACCCTACAGATATTACGTAATGACAACAATCAAGAGTTCAGACCAAACAGTGACTATACCATAAAAAACAATAATGTGGCCAATTGGCGTACTGTGATCAACAACTATGGCGAACTGGAGTCTGCTAATGCCAGTATATTGACCAATGGCATCAGCAGCATATATCTAGACAATGACGGCATTACTCTAGCAGGAACTGTCAGCTATCATCCTACCAATAGCAGTCTATTAATTTTTAATCTTGATACAGATACCATACCTGTAGACACACTATCGGCATTGACCGGTATAATTGACCCGCAGACTGTGACCGTAACATCGGCGCTGACTACTCCGCCAGCAGGAGCCAGATATCTGATAGTTAATCCCATTGGTTCAGCCGGCGATGCCAGTCCTGCTACACTATGGCACAGAGCAGGTTATCCGGCATTGATTGCCGACACCAACGACATAATCGAATGGACTGGTACCAATTGGATCAGATCTTTTGACGCCAGCACTGTGACCGCCATACAATACGTTACAAACTCTGCCACGGGCGTTCAATACAAATGGAAAAACAATCAATGGAACCAAAGCACTCAAGGTCTCTACGGCGTAGGAGCCTGGAGGCTGGTGCTCTAGCACAGGGCGTAGGCGCCCTTATCTATGCTCGCAACACCAATCGTTATCTTTTTGTGCTGAGACAGGGCGGTAGTTGGGCCAACACCTGGGCTCTGCCCGGTGGCAAAGTTGACCCTGGTGAAACCGTAGTAGTAGGCTTGGCCAGAGAAATCGAAGAGGAGCTGGGCGGACGTATACAGGAACCCAAACTTGTGCCCATAGAACGCTATACCAGTTCAGATCATAGATTTGTCTATCATACCTTTTTTATAGCTGTAGACTATGAATTTATGCCAGTATTAAATGATGAACATGCCGGCTACGCCTGGTTACCATTGAGTCTAGCACCACGCCCTCTACATCCGGGTATAACCAGAACCATGACCGACAGTTATATAATGCAAAAAATACGCACAGCAGAATCAATCGGCTAGACTATAGGTCAAAATCAGCCCATTGGCATTGTTTGAATTGATGTCGCCGGCAGCAACCAACAACAGCCGTCCCTGAAGTCCATAGTCAACGCCACGAACCAATTTGGTATAGGTGCTGAGTGTACCTATATAGGCTGTGCGCTGCCATTGGGCCAAATTGGTTGCAAAGGGCTGACTGGTCGAGTATTCATGCAAGTAGGCCGATTGTCCTGTGTCTGAGCTGAGCACAATAAATCTTCGTCCATGATCGGCCCAGACTAGGTCTCGTGGACCAGTGCCGCCGCGATCAGCCAGCATGGTAAGTTCATAGGCCAGAGTAGCAGTGTTGACATTATAGGCTATGCTTAAACTGTAGTGTAGTATTGTATTGCGTGACAGGCCCACTACCCACATGGCACTGCCATCAGGTGCCAAATACAGGCCCTGAGGACTCAATTCAGGTGCAGTCAGCCCGCGTCTAACATAGCTGAGACTGGACACACTGTAGCTGGATGATGCGGTAAATTCCAAAACACCGGCTGAGCTGCTGTTGCCAGTGGCAGTCATATAACAGCGTTGACCATCATAGCTCCAGTCTAGTCCTGTAACTGCATTGCCCTGTCCATGTGCATAACTGGCACCAATTGTGGCTGTGGTCATGTCCCAGGGCTGTGTCAGCTGCCATTGGACTATGCTCAATCTGTCAAAACTCAGTACAAATGCTCTGGTTCCGTCGGCGGAAAATTTAACTTTGCCACCATTGCTGATGTTACGATAACCAGAGCCCACAAGATCACTAGCCAATGTGGCCGTGGTTATATCCCAGGCTGTGGGCAGTGTATAACGGTAGATGCTGCGGCTACCCAGCACAAACATGCGGGTGCCACCAGGGTCGAAACTCAAGGCCGTTGATCCTAGAGTGTTGTTACGTGCGGCTGTTTGTGTGGCAGTATTGATCAATTCCGCAGTGCCTAGACTAAATTCTACCACACGATCTGTGGCCTGATCATCGGCCACATAGAATCTGGTCAGATCAGGCTTGACCACTAGATCTGTGGGTGTCATAGTGGACGGCAGTGTGTACCATCCTAATCCTGATTCTATAGGATCTACTACCAGACTGCTGATGTCAAAATTGCTTGCGAATCGACCCCGAATAATAGAATCTCTGCTGGTACCGCCTTGCATACTAAAATACATGAACCTGCCATCTGTGCTGACACTGATGCCCTGTATTGAACCAGCTGCGGCAGTGATATTCATGGCTGTGATGTCTTGGCTGGCCGAAAAAGCTGCCGAGCTGACTTCCCAAGGTTGACTAAGATAGTAGCCAACAATCTTGCTGTTGCTGCTGCTGCTGGATGTGGCCTGACCAGCCACATAGAGATATCTACCATCGGCACTAAATGCTATAGAGGCCACACGTCCAATATCAGCAGTGACCACCAGTTGATTGCTGCTGGGTTGATTGCCAGACACATAAGATTTATAGGCCGTGGTAATATTCCAGGGTTCAGTCAATGTCAGGCGTACAACCTGATCAGTACTGGGCAGAGCTAGAAATACTTCGGTACCGTCATCTCTAAACTCAATACCATGTGGATTGGCCGAACCCAACAGTGTAGTAGGGTTGTTCAAGGATCGAGTATAGCTGACAGTGTTAACAGTCCAAGGAGTCGATAGTCCGTATTCCACAACCTTGCTTGTAGACTGAGTAACATACATCCTGGTACCGTCTGGTTTAAATGCCAGATCATAGGGCACAGAGCCGGTGGTTCTAAATATGTTTTGATATATAGCCAACATGTAATAGGCTGCAGGCGTGCGATACTGTGTAACACGATTGGTGTTGGTTTCTACTAGGTACATTTTGGTACCATCGTCGTTAAATCTAACACCGGTGTGTGTCTGACGTCTTGGCAGTATAGGGCTGACCTGTTGAAAAACTGCACCTGAAAGAGAATAGGCAGTGGACAGAGTCCAATAGTACATTTTGTCACTGTTACTGCCCAGCACATAGAGTGTGTAACCATCGGGAGTAAATCCAAAACTGCGTGACAGTATATCATAACCACTGGTATTGAGTCTGACGCCACTGAAGTTGGCCCCAGTGATTTTCCAGGGTTCCTGACACTGCCATTCACTGATATAGATCACACTGGTGCTTGACGCATTGGTGCCTACGCCAGCTATGAAAAATTTCAGGCCATCGGGACTAAAACGCAGTGATTTGGCTGTTTTTTCCACCTCAGTAATAGACAACAAAGGACCATTGTTGCCACTGACTGCGGCGCTGTCCAGTTCCCAGGGCGTAGACACAGAGACCTGAAATACGGTATTTTTAAATAGTCCTGCAAAGTAGAGTCTTGATCCATCAGGACTCCAGCTGAGGCCAGTGGGCGTGGTCTCCTCAAATGCCGTGTTTAGCCCCACTGCTATAGATTTATTGGCATAGCTGGCTGTGTTGAGCTGACCAGGTGTGCCAACATTGTACTGATAGATACTGTCTGTGCTGCTGCCAATCATATATACACGATCTCCGGCGGCGTTGACATAGAGGTCCTGAGGCGTGCTGTCTTGACCATTGACTGCAAATCCCGGACCAACTACAAGATTACCTATGCCATGATCAGTTTCAAATCGTAACTCTACCAGACTTTCGGGTGTCATGTCTGCCACTACCCACATGCGACTGCCATCCCCATTGACCTGTAGGCCATTGCAGCGCGACAGAGTGGCTCCATTGAATTTCAACAAAGGGTTGGCTATACGTGGATAGGCATAGATACCGTCCCATCTGGCTGTGCCTATGTTCCAGGCCGTGGACAGACTGTGTTGAGTAATTACCCGACTGGCCGCATAGCCGTTGCCCGCAGGCAGTGTTATGCCCTGCTGTGCCAGCACATACATCTTGCGTCCATTGTGTGTAAATGCCACTGTTCTCAGTTTGCTGGGCTGTGGCCCTAGAGATTTGGGATTATAACTGGTCCCATAACTGGCTGTGGCCACCGAATAGGGCACTGACAGTGAATATTGATAGACAAGATCATTGGTCTGGCCACACACATACATCTTTGTGCCTGAGTCACCAAACACTAGACCAATGGGCTGCGTGTCCTGTGTGCCCAGGCTATAGGTAGCAGTGTGCTGAACATTGCCGAATCGTTCGGCATCATAGAGGCTGAACTCTTTGACCGAATCATAGACAGTGGCTATGGCCGACGAACCGCCGATCACAGTATAGAACTTGGACCCATCGAATCCGTTATAGGTAGCATCTGTGGCCGTGACCGGGGTGTCAATATCAAATCTGGGCCAGGTATCGCGTCCTAACCAGGTTAAACCAGCTAGCCCATAGGCAGTGCTGTTGGCATCAAATGCAGGTTGTGCTGCTGTGGGCGTGGCCTGGCCCGCTGCGGCCAAGATCCAATTGATAAACATCAGGCCGATCTCCCAACCCAGACTCCATAAAGTTGATTATTGGCCTTCCAAAACACCAGTGCATCACCGGCACTCAATGCCGGTGCCACGTTGCCCAGATTGGTAACCCAATTTATAGGCGGCCAGGTAACAGCATAGCTGCTGCCATTGTTGATCATTAGCATCAGACTGGTGCCATTGGTCAAACTGTCAGTAAACACTGTGGGTGCATTTAAGACCTTGATCTGTATGTTACCATTGGCAGGATCTAGCGCAGTTCCGGTCAGAGTATAGACCTGCACACCTATAGATCCAGACAATACGGTATTTTGTAGCGTTTTACTCTGTGCTGTTTGTGCGCCAGTGGTACGCAACACTGTGCTGTCTACTGCTATCTGCCCTGATGTCAATGCTATGCCTGAACCTGCTGAAAAATGTGCTCTGACATCTGCGGCTGAGGGACCAGTATAGGTCAGTGTGCCAGTGGCGCTGTTGTAGGTTAGACTGCCATCGCCACCTGTGTCTACCACACTGATACTGTTTAGGCTGCTCAATGGTGCGCTGCTGAGGTTCCAAGTAGCGCCATCCCAGACCCAGACCCGACTGTCTAGAGTATAGGTCTGATTGACTGTGGGATTATTAGGAAAGTCCAGTGCCATGATTATATAACGTTGATTGTGTTGCCCATCGATGAATGATAGATGCACTGGTAATACAGAGTACTGGGCGCATTCATGGGCACAACAAATGTCTGTGTGCCGGTACTGGATCCCGAAACTCCAGTGGTATAGGCTGCACCCCCTGAACTGACACGTATCTCCAAAGGATGTGCACCACCAGCAGTGTTGACAAAAGTATAGGCAAATCCGCGATAGACATACAAGACTGGATTGTCAGTATTGCCCGCATAGATCCCAGGACCCGACAGTGTATAGGCACTAGATCCCGAGGCCGACAAAGTCCAGATTATAGCGCCTGCGCCGGTGGCACCGGTTAGCCCCGGAGCTCCTGGGTTTCCAGCAGGTCCTGTGGCACCAGTGGCGCCTAGCCCAGTGGCGCCGGTTGATCCGGTTATACCAGTGGATCCTGTGGCACCTGGTGGTCCGGCTGGCCCATTGACACCTGTGCTGCCCTGTGAGCCGGTAGCACCCTGTGAACCTGTAGCTCCGGTGCTGCCAGCTGGGCCTGTGGCTCCGGTAGCACCCCCACTGGGTCCGGTAGCTCCTTGTATGCCGGTAGCGCCAGTGGCTCCACCAGGTGATCCTGTGGCTCCGGTTGGACCGGTGGCACCCCGGGGGCCTGTGGCACCTTGTATACCGGTACCAAGCTCGACCCATTGTGTACTGTTGCCGTCGTTGATGTAGAGATACTGACGTCCGGTGTTGGCATTGACCCAGACATTTACACGCTCGGGCGCGAAAACCGGATCAGGGGGATCACTACCGACTGTGAGTACACCACCGGTGCTGGCTGCGGTGCTGCCAATCCTAGTCCATGAGTCATCAGTACTGTCGTAGACAAATACAGTATCATTGACGATTACTGTTTGACCGTTAGCAGGATTGACTGGGAATGACATTGTTAACTATTGTGCCTAATATTAGAAATTTTACATTGAATTTGATATAGGTATGGTAGAGATATTAGAGTTTGAGTTTCATCTAAAAAAGCATAATGTGCCATAATATTTCTCTTAGCTGAAACTGAATGTAACTGTTCCGGTACCGGCGATAATACTACTAATTTTATAGCCCGATGCTGTTGAAGTAGTAGTTGTTAATCCGATACTAAAGGTTGCTGTATATGATTGTAAGTACTTTAAAATTACTATTCCTGAACCACCTGTACCCCCTGTGGTGGAGGCACCACCACCGCCTCCCCCGCCACCGGTGTTAGCAGTTCCTGAAGTCCCAGCTCCAGTAGAACCGGCACCACCACCACCTGCACCACCTGAACCTGCAGACCATCCAGCAGCAGTATATCCGCCGGCACCACCGCCGCCACCATAACTAACAACAGTTCCAGTGATACTCGACGAAGCCCCAGCTCCGCCCGCTCCCCCAACCTGGGCAGAGGCATTACCGCCTACAGCACCTGCTCCTCCCCCTCCAGCATTACCTCCATTTATTCCCGGATTATGTAGCGAAGTACCGCCCGTATTACCTTGACTTGGTGTAACTGCTGGAGTATTTCCTGCTCCACCAGGTGAATTACCCCCTGGAGTTTTATAGGCCGCGCCTCCGCCGGATCCGCCGTCAATACCTATACCGGAATTCGTACTTGTATATCCACCTCCACCTCCACCGGCACTGGTTACTGCGTCAAACACACTATTAGCACCGCTTGTTCCTATTGCACTAGCAGTGGCCGCGCCGCCGCCGCCAATGGTTATATTGTACGCTATTCCAGTTGAAAAATTCGTAGCAGTTCCGGTTCTAAAGCCCCCTGCCCCTCCACCGCCACCGACGTTAGAACCACCGCCACCACCACCTGCAACCACAAGATATTCTACATTCACAGTAGTTGCTGTTCCAAATTGTAACCACTGTGCTAAAGCAGAGTTGTATACCTCACC
>Ga0214923_10003117_pt1 | contig 21132 bp, 14 predicted proteins | sample LL1510_MetaG_FD_177993 | JGI IMG/M metagenome (GOLD analysis project Ga0214923, IMG submission 177993) | Freshwater microbial communities from Lake Lanier, Atlanta, Georgia, United States - LL-1510 | ecosystem: Environmental > Aquatic > Freshwater > Lake | place: USA: Georgia | collected...
GGTATGCCATGCACTTTAGTTTTTCGGGGTGAATAAGCGTGTGTACCGAACCCAAGAATTCGGTTTCAAACTCGGTACGGAACTGCTCTTCGCTGGTGTTGGAGATGGTTTGCTTTTTCCACTCTTCGTCACGACCGGGCACATCGCTCCAGTGTACTTCAATAGGGTAGTACTCGTTCTTGCCTTCTTCGCCTGCCCGTTTGTTGGCATTTACCCATATGCGGTAAAACATGTTCAAGCCCTTTGGCGTTGACACGATGATTACTTTGGTTTCTTTACCGCTGGTAATGGTTGGATACACGGACGAGAAGAACTCTTCAGCCACATTCTGCGGAACATACGCAAACTCGTCAAGCATTATACAATTATGAACTTCTATTCCGTTTGCATAAAACGCATGAGTCTCTTGCACATCTAATAAATCATAGACATCGGTTTTCACATTACTTTCAACAGACACAACAGGAAGAATGGAATTGTCGCAAACCACAAGATGCCCAGCAGACAAAGAACCAGCAGCAACAAAACCATAACCATCAACAAGTATTTTGTGATCTTGAGTGCATACTATTTTTCTGTCAGGCAGATTTACGCTGATGGTGTGTTGTGAATAAGTTTTGCTTATTCCTTTGAATGGTCGGAACCCTTTACTGGTAAGTACTTCCCATCTACCATTTTCATTCCACGATTCCAAGCACCTCCCTGTTTGGCTATTCGTGCTTTTGCTGCATTGCTCATTTTCTTTTTTGCTTCTTCGCTTCGTTTCATTCCACGATGTTTCTCTGCTGTTTTTCTTATTTTCTCTGGATTCTTGTTTATTTTGTCTGAATGTTCTTTTGTTTTCGGTTTGCCCTTTAGCCCCATAGATATTTTTCGACAAATATCCTGACTCTTCTTTGTCCCAACAAGACGACCACGATTCGCAGCAGATATCAACTTTCTCGCATTTTCTGATAGGGGTCTTCCTTTGCTTGCTTTTGACATTTTCAATTTTGTTTCTTCTGAGTGTTTTTTCCCCATTCTCATAATTCGCCTTGCTTCCGAATACTCTGTCATAACGGTTTTCTTTTGTTGATCTGTCATTTTCACCATCTGACCCTGACGACCAGTTACCATACGAAAATGAGCATGAACCATTTTGGATTTTTCCACACCACTCAAAAACTTCGTCAAAAGTTTGTGAGCCAACAAATGTTCTCTTACTGTTAGTTTCACTAAATTGGTCTTTTCGTTTGTGCCCCCCAAAGATTGGGGAATTATGTGATGACTCTCCGTATAGACCGATGTTTCCAAAACTCTCTTCTGAGCATTCTCCATTATCGAAAAATACCAATTCTTGTATTTGTTGTTCGTCATCTCCATAAACATATTTAGTCTTTCTAGACGAGTTAGCAAAGAAACTTTCAATACTAATATCAAAAATAGTTCCATTAGTAGAATCTCGCAGAGTAATAATAGAATCTCCACTTATGCAGTTATACGAACCGCCACGAACAGCAGATGATGAAGTGGCTGCTGCAAGCACTTTGGAACCGTTCTCTAACACGATTGAACCCTTGTTCCACTCGACTACACCCTGCTGCAACCATATGGGCAAGTATTCATACGCTAGTTTCAAGCGTCCCAGTAGTTCACGGGCTGTGGCTAGTTTGTTAGCCAAGATTGCCACACTCATGCTTTGGTTGAACAGGATATAGTGCAACAAGAACGAAATCATGGTTGTGGACTTGCCGCTCTGACGAGGCATCTTGCAGATCACGAAGCGGTTCTTGTGAACGGCTTGGATCATATCCTCTTGGAATTCATAAGGCTCAAACGGCACCAAGCCTTTATCCAGCGACACAATTTTTACATAGTTCTTGATGAAATACAGCGGATCTTGAGAGCACTTTACATACTCTTCAATCTGCTTTTCAGAAAAATTTATCTTTACGCCTTCTGCTTTTAGATTGGCGTTTCCAAGATATTTTTGACTTTTAGTCACGCAATTCTACCTTTCCCAAAACCTCTCCACGAAGTTTAAGAGTGAAACTGCCACCAACAACAAGAGCAGCGTTTTGCTGTTCTTTCTTTGTATACTTCACGATATCTGCGTACATGGTTTCCATTTCGGCATCTGTGTATTTTGGACGACACGATTTGCACAGGCTTTGGTCATAAAACCGTTTGGCTTTGGTATACCACCCAAACAGAGTGCTTGGTCTACTGCATATACCTGTTGGTGTGTCTTCTCCCCTATACAGGTGTGTCACCAACTCCGCAGGACTTTCAAAGATGTATTCAGCCATTGCTTAACCTCGTGACAGCCCACTTAAATAACAAGTAAAGTATACACGCCCCACCGTAAACAGCAGGAAGACGAGAAAAACAATCAAACGCCCAACACCCCAAGAAAGCGTACCACACGCCAATACAAAACGGGCACGATGCCATCAGAACAAAAAAAGACGGGTGCTTGGTGCCCATGAAGTCGCTGTATTTCAGGGCAGAGTCGTGTTTCTTGAATTCTTGATACTCTTTGATGCGTGTAAAGCGTTCACAAAACGGTAGCAGTTTCAGGTACTCGTACACAGCAGAAGTTCCAAAAGCCACCCACAATGCAAATGCAGTCCAATATAAAGCCAATACAGTTTTCATGCTATACCTCCATCAAAGTATTTATGGAGTTTCGTCCTCGCTTGCGTCAATAAACGCTTTGGTACTGGAACGAGCAGAATTTATAATATCTTGCAAATCACGAGTAGACCCCACATAGATGGCATTGTTTGTGGTGTGGTTGTTGGTAGTGTTGTTTTCAGTCTTACGGATACCCTTGATCTTGTCGTGCAGGTCTAACAGATCACGATTGGTTTCCGAAAGGGTCTTTATCATTTGGGCTACCACTTCATACGCACGAGGGGAGTCGCCTTCTTGAGCCACAGCCATCACACCGTCCAATGCGTTCTTGCCTGCGTCAACTAGTTCGCGTAGGTTCTTGCGAACTGTTTCGTAATCGTGTTTCAGGTCTTTGGCAATACCTTCATCAGTCAGGGGAGGAGTTTCTATCCTCACTATAGGCATGGGAGCAGACTGCACAATAGCCTGTGGTTCGCTCTCACCTGTGCTACCAACACCTAACACGCTTTCAATATGTGAAAACCCATCACTCATATGTGCCTCCTTATGCAGTTGGGCCAGTTACCCCATAACTATCAAACCACCCCACAGTAACTCCCTTTGCAAGTGTTGCACCGTTTTGGTATTCGTAAATCTTGGCATACGGGGTGTAATCGTATTTGCCTGAACTTGCTCCACTTGGCCCGCTAATGCCAACAAAAATGTTGCCGTAAAGTCCAGCAGTAGCACCTGCACCTGTCCACCCTGCGGTGTATCCGTTGTCGTAGTAGTCCATGTTCAGCAGGTTGCTGTTGACTTTGCGAATCTCCGAATAGGATCTTACCGATCCAAAGATGTACGACTTCATGGTGAAATTCAAAGTAAATATAATGCTACGGCGGCTCTGAAAGTCGCCTTCGTAGTCTTCCTCTGATGACACCGAATTAAGATAAATGGGAACATCTACCTTTTTATTTACTTCATCAAAATTCATCGTGACAGTAAACTCTGGAGAAAAATACGGAAGTATCTGTTCTATGATTTGCAGCCCGTCGTCCATGTTTCGGGTGTACACATACAGTCCGAAATCAATATTGTATGGAACTTCAGCAAAAGTATACTTGATTCCACTCTTGTCTGAATTACGCAACACATTTCTTTGCAAAGAGTTTCGTTTACGAGCAGGATCGTATACAATTCCCGTGATCTCAAAAGCCATACGGGGCAGAATAATTTGATTGGGATTTTGTAGATACGGATCACCTGCCAAACGCACTTTGTATTTTTCTTTGGGTGCGTATGCAATAGGCACTTCAATGTATTTGGTTCCACCACTCTGTGTGCGAGATATCTTCATTTGGTTAAAAATGGAACCAAACGCAACCACCATGCGACGAATTGATCCGTTATAAAACTGCGTAAACATCAGTACAGCCCTTCGGAGAAAGGATCTTTCTCCGTGAAGTCAAAAATATTGTCGCGGTTGGCTTCCAAATCAAGGGCTTCATTGTCTTGCAGATTTGCATTAGTGACAAGCGTATCAGTATTGGTAATTGCTGTAATGGAAGAAGACGCACTGCTAGTTTTTCCTATAACAGTATCTCCAATTTCAAATTTACCCTTCTTTACATTCACATTCAGATAGTACACAGGAGGATTGTCGTTGGTTTTAGTCCACGATTCAACCCGCCCAAGTGCATGGGGATTAGAAACATTTCCAGCGTACACCTCTTCACCAACAGTGAACTGTGAACTACTACTAAGGGTAAACCGCTTTTGGAATGTGGAAACCACATCCTTGACCGCATCCATGTCGCTTTCCCCTGTGTCAAATTCTTCGTGTGTTGCTTTGAAGGCTTCACAATACAATTTGAAAGAGTACCGCTGACCAAGTGGGTAAAACGGATTGTCGTGTTCCACAAACTTGATTTCAAACAGGTTGTATGGGTAGTCAAAATAGATTAGATCGCCTTCTCGGGGGCGACCCAAATCTCGGATAGAAGTATTGTGACTCATTACTTCCAAAAATCGTCGCTTAGACACAATAAATGTGCAGTTTTCGCGGATATCTAGCCCGAAACGGGTCATGTCACTTTCGCCGTCAAAGCCCTCTGCGTTTTCCATGTACATTTCGATACGATTAGCATCGGTGAACTTGGAAACTTCTTCTCCTAAAATATTGTCTTCTGTAACCGTTTCTCGCGGGATGTATATCATCTCGTGACCGTGAATCTTGATGGCTTCGGTCGTGAGTGATTCCAGTAGGTTTTGCTCGCCTACATTGTTTCTACGAAAATACGGATTGACTGCCATGCGTTATCCTGTAATGAAATCGGGTGGCAATTGGTAGCGTGTCTCAATCTCTTCTTCCAGTTTGGCAATCTGTTCCTGTGCTTCTTCGTAAATTTTGGTGCCGTTGAATGTTACATTACCGGGCAGCGGCATACCCTCGTACTTGGACAGATTGGCTCCCCACTGCCGCTTGATGAGTGCTGTTGAGTATTTTTTCAACCAAATATCATCGTAAATGTCTTTTGCTATTTCAGGATCATTCATGCTGTACGCTTCAATCATCAAATAAATTCCAGCGGTCATGTCTGTGGTGGTTGCGTCAATATACAATTTGTTATTGACTCGGTTGAAGCGAATCTGCTTTTCAGGATCAAGCAGTTGCTCAAGCATTTCAATATACTGCATGGTAGACACATAGTAGTTTAGATTGGTCTGCCCTGTACGCAATCCATAAAAGTCGTTGAGTGCTAATTGGTAGCGAATATTGAAAATGTTATGGGTAGAGATATTGAAACCCATATGAAAAATACGATTAATGGTCAGAATAGACGGGTCAATAGGATCGGTATCAATCCACTTGCGGGCAATGTCTTCAGCCGTGAGTGCGTAAGTATAGTACATCTTTTGCCCACCGTCGTGGTGGAAGTTGGCGTAATACTCTAGGGCTTCGTCAATACGGTCTTCAACCTGCGAGTCTTCCACATTGACTTCGATCACAGGCTGACCAAGTGCACGAAGGCAGTAGTCTTTGAGTTCTTGACGGGAATGTGGGCGAGCCATGCAGTCTCCTTTCAAGTATTTAGGACTCTATTGGAGCCGCAAATGTTGTGTTTTATTCAAACTATCAACAACAATTCACGCAATTTGCTATTACAAGTGATCGTCCTATGACTTGTATTTTCAATTTTATGGCATATGCCTCTATTTATCTTTTACGACCTACGGGTTCTATTCTGTTGGTTTTCAGTGTGCTCATGTGTTTATTTATGGGTGTTTTTTACTCTGCCTGTTAGTACTAGTGATGATCCCATGTGTGTGTCCTGTTATTTGCTAATTTTATCCAACAACCAGTACTGAATAATTATATCCCTCTTTCATATCAATAAGCGGGAAAGCGGGAGAAGTTGAATATGTGCTAATATGAACATCAAAATAAGTTGTGGTTTTGCTACCTTGCTTTGCCCAGACTATTCCCGTACCTTCCGATGCGTTGTTTGCTTCTCCATACACACAGTAGTTTGCGTTTGGCATAGGAGTAGAAAATGTAAATCTATATGTGGGGGTACTACCAACAAGAAATCGTGTCACAGAAGCAATATTTCCACTATTCAAAATAGTCGGGTTTGTGCCAGCAGCATTTGCAAGCACATAACAAAATGCTCTTGCACCAAATAGCGGAGCGGTTCCACTTGGAGCAGCAAATGTGGCATCGCCAAGAACCATTCCACTACTAGCCTTGATGTTACCAACCACATCCAAAGCGGCAGAAGGGCCAGTAGTTCCAATACCCACATTTCCGCCTGCACCTATAACCAACCGATCAGCCTGATTGGTGCGGAAGGTGAGTGCGTCAGAGTCGCTTGGTGGTTGTATAGTTTTGGTTTTGAGTGTGCTCATGGGTGTTTTGCTTTATAGTTCTGCGGAAAGATCAATTCCAGCCTGTGCATTAGCAATGATTTGAAATCCGCCAGTACTTGTTACTTTGACAGAAATATACCCATTTGTTGGACTTGCAGCGACAAGTCCACCACCAGTAGGAATGTAACAATTGCTAAGAGTAAGACTAGAATAATATGTTGTTGATGGCGTTATCCTCATAGGAGAGAAATTAAAAGTCTGTACACATCCAGCATTTGTTTCATTATAACCGGCATAATTAAAGTAAATAAGCCGTTGAAAATACCTAGAACACAACGCTTGCTCAACTTGATGCGGTCGTAATTCAAATGGAGTAGCAACACTGCCTAATTCCCATTGAACTCCAGTAATATCCAAATATCCACCCGAAAATCCTGCTATTTGTACACCTGTCCCGTCAGTATACGGGGAAAATCCGGCATATGCCCCACTTCTTGTTTGCCATGTGTTTCGTGTTCCGTAACCACTTAGACCAGCACCAATATTGAATCCTAAATACGCAAACCCGTGATTTATTCCGTTTATATTTGGCCCACCACCAATTCCACTGTCTATTGCAGAATTATAATTCCATGCTCCACTAGAAGAATCAGTATCACCGGGAATTGTCACAGATTTATATTCCCATGTGTTTGCGGAATTTATGGTGTACGGAAACAAATACCCTCTGGTTCCAGTACTATATGATGATACATTTCCTTCAAATATTCCTGTTCGGTTTGATCGTGCCCAAAAAGACACAGTGGTTGTTTTTGCTGTGGATTTACCGTAGTCAAAATCGGCAATATTAGACGCTTCGATTGGCTGAAAAATAGTAGACACAGAAGCATTGTTGGCAAATTGTGCTGTTGCTCCACTCAAAATTCGTGTATACGAATTAAATCCCGGTGGGGGTGATGCTGTAACACCCCCAATAAACCAAAAAGTTATACCGGGAGAACGCTGAAAATACCACATATCATAAGTTTTATTAGTGGTTTGTGATGTTATGTTAACAGTTCCCATAGTCATTCCAAAACCATTAAAAACGGGATTGGTTGTAATTGCTCGTTGATTTATCCGCATGTCACCGTTGATTATGCGGTTTCTAAAAGTGAAAGGACTGCTCATGGCTACGGTGCCGTTTACAAAAACCGTTCCAGCAAAAGATGAGGTTGCACCAGAACAGATTCCACCGGGAAAAGTGGCACCCTGTGTAAACACCATGTTTCCGTCAACGGTGATGCTGCCTGCGGTTGAGCCTACGGGTTCTATTCTGTTGGTTTTTAGTGTGCTCATGTGTGTTCTTATTTAGCCTTCAGTTGTGAGATTTCCGCTGCCTGTGCATCCACGATTGCTTTTAGTTCTTTGATTGCTGCGGTAAGAACAGGAACAACTCTAGATAAATCGACTGATTGTGGATTAATATTTCCGTGTTCATCAACTGCGTCTTTTTCTCCTGTGACCGCAAGCGGAACTACTTCCGCAAGTTCGTGAGCAACAAACCCTTCCCCATAGGAATCATCAATCTTCCATGTATACGACGAAGGTTTCAACATCATAACTCTAGTTAATGCTCCAGTCAAATGTGTTGGATTGTTTTTCAACCTATAATCAGAACTTGTACCATAAGTAGTGCTACTGCTGGTTGTTGTGATAAGTCCTACCTGCGTCGTTCCATCCTTGTACATAAATCTACAAGGATGAGTTGCTGTATCAAGTGAACCCGGTTGTTGTGTGAATTGTATTCCATATCCGTAAGTAGTCGCATATCCTTCAACTAAAAGTTTAGTTTGGTTATTTGTATTATAAAATCGACCAGTTCCTTTCACATCAAGATCATAAATTGGGCCAGTAGTTCCAATACCCACATTTCCGCCCACAGGATTCAATGCCAACCCGCGTTGAGTATCGTCGCTGTTTTGTACCTGTAACCACGCAGCCGAAGTGCCTGCGTTTCCAAAAAACAGTGTGATATCGTTTCCACTTGGTTTTATAAAAGCATTTGACCGACTACGGGTTCCACTATAATTTCCCTGAACAGGACTCAATACACTTGTATTGGTGTGCACCACATCTAATGCTGTGTATTTGGTTGATCCAATACCACCACCAACCAAAATTCCACCCTGAAAACGAGTGGTGCTTGAGAAATTCACTTCACCTGCAAAAGTTGTGCCAGTAGTGCTTGCCACCAGCATTTGCCCGTTGTCTTGAATACGAAACCGCTCTACATCTGCACCTGTTCTAAAAATCAGGTGGTTTCCAATCAGCGTGGGTTGTACCGAATCAGTTTTTAGTGTGCTCATGGTTTCCTCTTATAGTATTACCAAACTTCCGCCGGTTTCAACGGTGAGAGTGGCACCTGATGCCACAGTCAAGGTTCCACTCAAGAAAGCGTTTTCATCGCCTCCAATTGAACCACAAACGCCAGCGGGAACGATTATGTTCTTGTTCACGAAGAATCCGCCGAACGGAATGCGTACATCTCCTGCAACTTCTAGTTTTCCGCGAGCAGCACTGGAACCAGTTCCATGTGGAAGAATGCGTGCACCAATGTTTTGTCCAGTAACACCAATTCCTACATTTCCAAGCACATACGCACCACCACAAACACCTAATGTGCCTGCACTATAACCTGCGGCAGTGCTGTAGTGGAACAAGAAACTGCTTGTTGCACCGGGTGCGCCGCCCTGATTGTACTGAACCTGCGTGTCTGTTCCTGTTACGCCGTCAGCGGCTTTCCAAAACAAGTTTCCAGAACCATCTGTTCCAAGAACCTGACCGTTGCTTCCGTCACCATTTGGAAGTGTCCATCCCTTTGTAGACGATATTATTTGTGGTGCTTGGAACGAAAGGTAATTTGTATTCGTAGAATCGTATAAACGGAGAGGGGTACTCTTCAATATTTGCAACTGACCGTATACTCTGGTCAATGCGTTTCCGGTAGTTTCGTTCCCTAAAAACACATTTCCTGCAAAAGTAGCCCCGCCTACAACATACAGCGTTCCGGCAGCACACACACCCGATGCAAACCGTGCAATTCCAGAAACATTTAGAGTGGACGCAAGCGTTGTTCCGCCGTTTACCGTCAGGTTTCCGCCTACGGTTGCACCAGATCCAACCCACAGATTCGCAGTGCTTATTCCGGAAGTAAATCGCAAATACGAAGTAAATGTATGACCCGTGGGCACAGTTTCCTGTATGAATGCTCTCCATCCACCTGTGTTTCCGTATGTGGCACCGATGGAAGCACTGTCAAGAGCATCGTACACACGCAGTTTGTTCAATTTATAGATCGCGGTGTTGGTGGTGTCCCTCCAATAATTGAAAGTATCCCCCAATTCTACTTCTGGGATGGTGTATGTGTTTAGGTCTGGTCCTGTGCTGCCGGGCATGGATTAGTCCTTGTGTTTGCTCTCTAAACGGGCAATCCGTTCCTGTAGTTTATCTATCTGGTCTTGGAGAGCAGTAAGCCGAGACTGCACTCCATTTTTTTCATTCAGGTCAGCAATGGCTCGGGTGTCTCGCAGCAACACCCCCCTGCCTTCAGGATTTTTTACATATTTAACGCTCATACGCTTCTGAAACTACACATACGGAAGTTGCGAACTGCGGGGCTTATAGCATAAGTCTTGGCAGAACCGCTGTTCTGTGTGGTGAACATGAGCAGCACTTGATACGCACGAACGGTGGAAGCCGTATTTGAACCAAACCATGTCCATTCGGTGTGGCGGAAATCGTATTCGTTGCGAGAAGCGTGCCCAGAGTTCGCAAAACTTGGAGTGCTAGTATACGGATACTTGGGGCTACCAAATCCTGCAACAGCAGTCATCTGCACCCACGGCTTGTTGAACAAGTCGTTTTCACCACGATCCGACCAACGCACCCATGCACGAACAGCAGAGTTGAATGGGCAGCAAATTTCAGCGGTTGCAAACACACCATTAGACACCAAATCTTCAGGCAGGGTTATGGCTTTGGTGACATACGAAGAAGTAGGCGTTGTGCTGCTGATTGTGTTTGGGTTGCTGACTGTTGTAAGCAGCATTTCAGCACCCATTCCAAAGAACAGTCCAGCGTCCACCACAGGAGAAGTGTAGAATTTAGTGGTTGGTTTGGTTAATGCAAACTGTAGTGTTTCTGATGCAGTATAAACAGAGGACAAGTATGTGTTCTGTCCGTTATACACCGTCAAAGGTGATGTTCCGTCGTGGTCAACTTTAATGCTGTATCCACATTCTTGTGGTGTAATCACAGGTGCACTGATTTTTAGAACCTGACAGTTGGCTACATCAAGAGGATTTCCGGTGTATGTAACTGTAGCAGATGATGCGTTGTTTGGGAATTGGCAAATATCCAATCCAAACGCAATATCTGTGGACAGGTTTTGAACTGCTGCACCAATTGTTTGTGGCTGGTACAAGGTTCCCACAAACGGGCTGTTGGATCGACCAGTGTTGGTGAGATTTATTCCACTGTCATTGGCTCGGAGTTCGTAATTCTTGCTGTTGGTGTGAACCGCAATAGCGTACTCACCCGGTTCCAAATACACAGGTGAACTAAACTCAAATGTGGTTCCAAGAGGAGTAGTAGATGTTCCAACAAGTCCTGTATTAACCTGCGAAGGCAATTTAGTGACTGTAGAGAACGGGAACGAAACACTGGGTGACGGATACCCGTTCACGGTTGGACGCAACTGCACAGTAACAGGCAGAGTGCTGTCTTTCTCTGCAAAATACAGAGTAACACTCTTTGCAAACACGCCTTCAGGATACGCTTTCTTGTCCACAATAAATGTCTGGCAAAGAGGATCAATCCACCTGTTGTTTTGAATGGTGTCTTGAATATTATCGTAAGACACCTCTCGGTTGAACGGGTCTTTGATAATACCTTCGCTTGTAACAGTTTGACGGCGATATTCAGGATTGCGTGTAGAGTACACACCGTCAACCCGTTGATTCACTGTGCCTGTGCAGTAGAACACCTTGTCTGCTGCTTGTGTGGCATTCTGAACGGTTGCATTGTCTGTGATGCGAATTGCCTTTTCACCAGACAGATTGCTACCAAGAGTAAACGCAAAAGTCACACCCACAGTTCCGTTTGCGTTTGCAGTAAGTCCAGTCTTTACTGCCTTGCCGTCCACATACAGAACCAAACCCGTGGAGTTTGGACGCATTCCGTATGCAGTAATTCCAATGTTAGCAGACGAAGCAGGAATATACGGCACAACCGTTCTGTCTACAATACGGTTGTCTAGTGTCTTGTATCGGTTTCGTCCAACCATTCTACTAGAAGAAATAAGGTTTCCTACCTTTTCTTCAACCGATACAGCACTACGAGAAACTGCTGTTCTTTCGTTTCCTGAATTGATATTTGGAATGCTTGTGGAAACATTGTTGGTTCGTGGTGCTTCAAGCGTTCGCTTTAGCACATCATCTTTTTGTTCAGTGCGAATCTGACTGCCCGACCACAGGTATTCCCAGTCGTTCCATTGTGTACCAAATCCCTTTGTGGCATTTGCGTTGGAAGCAACCCAGTTGTCGTTCTCTAGCAGATTATTTGAGTACACAACAGGACGAATACTGGTATCAAACTGTGTTTCGTACTGTTTGGAAATATCAATAAAGCCCAACCAATTTACGGTTCCTGTGGGATTGATTTTGATGGTTTTATTGTAGCCGTCAGCATCAATCAAGGGAGTGGTGCTGTATCTAAAAGTAATCAAACCATCAGGAGACACGAAAGAATTTAATGTAACACCATTGATAGCAGTTATAGATAGAGGATTGTGCAAGAACAGCGGTCGCATCTCGCAGTAGTCGTAATCAACCGAGCATCGGTGGTTGGGGTCTGCCACATCTCCACCAGCGTGACCAAAGAAATCGTCTGTGAATATTGAAGTCTTGATTGGCTCTGTGGTAACAGAGAATACAGATGTGGATGCTCCAAGTGTTCCACCAATCACAGAGTATGCGTCTATTGCTAATTTGATGGAGTTGGAATCCAATTCTGCCTCTGACGCACTCAATTTAGTGAACGATTCCACATTGTCTATTCGCTTTTCAATATTGTTAATGTCTGACATGGTGAACCGACGAACATCGTTTCTATTCACAACCACATCATTTGCACTATGTGTGTAAGCAGGAACAGTAAGAGTTGCAATTGTGAGAGCATTCTCTGTTTCGGCAGGTGATTCTGGAGCAAGATCAGGCACACCAGAATCTATGGCAAAAGATGTGGACAGGTCTGATGGATTAATCTTTAGGCTGATTCTGTCGATTCGTGGCAGGTAGTTGGCCCATGTTGCTCCTGTTGCCTGATTCACATCAAAACCTTCAAAAATTCCGTAAGGCTTGGACACTATGGCATCAAAAGTTGTGCCGCTGTGGCGGAAATCTATGCAGTTAGCAAGCGAAACAGTTCTGCCTGTTCGTGGATTGGTGAACAGAGGAATTTCTTCGTAGGTCATTCCCGCAGACGAAGTTGCCCAATACGAGTGCTTGCCCAAGAATGGGCCAAAACTCAATCCACCGTGCACAAAATACTTGTACTCAAACGAGATTCCTGTGGGTGCTTGTCCCGCACTATAAATAAATCCTGCAACCCCCGGAACAGCCCCTCCTTCTTTAGATTTCTTGACTATAAGAGCACCGTAGTCATAGAATCCTTCACGCTGCCCGTCATCCAACTCAAAGTCGTTGGTGATGTCGGTTCCTTGTCTCCACACCTTGGTTATGGAATATACATCGTAATTTGGCAGAGTAAATCCAACTCGTCCGTTTATACTAGAAAGCGTATAAGTGGCAGCAGGCTGATTCACATATGTTGCAAGCGTTTTGCTTCTACAAACAGCGTCAACCGCAGTTTTAGATGTTAGATTAGATGTATTAATGTTGTACTTGTACGGTGCAATAATTTTTACAGGTAGAGTAATTCCCGGATGGAAACCACGAACTCCTATTTCAATGTTATTGTTGTTTGTGGAAGGATTTGAAATGGTAGCAGATGCGATTCCACCAGCATCCAATGCCCCCAGAGAAATAACCAATCCTGCGGTTCTGCCGTTTCCTGTTATGATGTGATATTTTGATAGCAGAGTCGAACTGGTGCTTGGTGTATTAGACAAAGAACTGCTCCACACCAAACTAAAGTTGGATGATCCGGGTCTTACAGGAAGATCAATATCTTCAGGCCCAAACTGGAATGTGGCTCCAGTCATTCCTGTTCCAGCACCAAAGGTGTAAGTGTTTCCACTTGCAGCCCAAGAAGCAGACGATTTGGTTACTGCTTTTCCGTAGAACACCACACTATCAAAATCCTTGATGCTTTGTGTGGGAGTAATCTCGTAAACAAGGCACGAGTCACTAGAGGCAGTTCCTCCAACTAGACCAAATGTGGTTCCAATTGTAAAGTTAGAATTGTAGCCCGGAGTAAACACCGCATAAGTAACTCCACCCTGAACCGCATTAGAACCACCAGTAAATCCGTAAATCACCGCAGAAGACGCTCCGCTTATAACCGAGCCAGCGGACACGCCATACAAGTATATGTTAAAATACGATGGATTAGTTACATAAGCACCAACAGTTGATCCGGAGTTTGTGAATCCTGCCCAAGCACTAATACCGTAAGGAATCACACCGTGAACAAACGCACTTCCAACTACTCCGCCGCTATTGTTTCTGAATCGGATTACTGTTGTGCCACCGTTCAGAGTGTGTAAAAAGTTGAAGGATGTCTGACCTGCCCACTGATTTCCTGTGGAATTTCGGTCAAGTGACGCACCAACCACCACATTTCCAACATTAAAATTGAATATGGCTGCTGCTGTTTGCCCTGTGCGAGCCTTGGAAATGCCTAAAATAGTTGGATACTTGGTTTCGACTTCCATGCCCATCACATAAGCCTTGCCCGGCCCAATTACCACATCCAAATTTTCTGGAGAAGACGACTCACGAACACTTACCTCAAACGGATTTACAACATACGAACCGCTCTCATCGTAAGTGCGACGAGCCAGTGTTTGAGAAATATCACCGTAAACAACCTTGTCTATCTTCTTGGTTACTTTGCCGTCTTCAAAACGAAGCAGTTCAATAAAATCATCAGGAGTTTCGCTGATACCAACCTGATCCAATTCTAAATTGATTACGAATCGGTCAGCACCCGGTGCATTATAATTTGGAGAACCAAAAGACGGATCAAGAAGTGTGGTGTTTTCGGCTGATGTAACGGTATCGCGGCTAATGCTGAAACCAACTTTTTTGTCCAATCCTGCAAAGGTGACTCCACCAACAGTTCCGCTCAAGTCTCGTTGATCGCTTGCCACATAATACGGAGTAAACGACTGCTCTGTATTAACAACAAACGCACCGTCCACATAAAAAATACCGTCTCCCACAGTTACCAGTTTGCACAATCCGTTATAGGTTGCGCCCTTGGGGACAAACGGTGAGTATCCTGTTCCGTCACCTGCGGTAATGCCAATGGTCACACCATTGGTGTAAGGTGCGGTGCCCGATGACGGGATAAGTGACGAATAGCCGTTGGCATAATCAAACACCACGAACGCTTTATCATCGGTTTCAGGTGGCAAAACACCAACAATGGTTCCGCTAGCAGTTGCTCCCCAGTACACAGTTCCACCAACAAGCGACTGCCAAGTATCAGTAGCAAATCCACTAAACGGGGTTCCTGTGCCTGTATTCAACCCCAAAAAGTTTGCATTACGAACAGTAATGGGTGCACCAACAATACGCGATCCGTCTTTAAACAGGTGGTCGCCAATTTTTGAGATTTGATTCTGAAGAACCGACTGTAGTTGGGTTAGTTCACGAGCCTGAACCGCATAACCGGGCTTGAAAAGGATTCGTAAAAACTTGTTGTCCGGATCAAAATCGTCGTAATACGGAGAGATGTTAAAAATGCTGGGATCGTAAGCCATTTTTACCTCTTTAGAATCCTATTCGTAGTCTAAACTCTTCACTCTGGTTGGGCAGTCGTTGAATGGGCTGGATACTGTTTATGTATATGATTTGCCCAGAGTGTATGTCTATTGATGGAGCAGAAACACCAGAAACCCGGTAATCCAAATTAACACTTCCGCCTGATGTGTTTAGGCGACTGAATGTGTTGCCGTGAAGAGTGCTATATTTGAATGTTCCAAACGGTTCGGTTATGTACAGCAATCCGCTGTCGTCATCGGTTTTAGTCCACTTATACACGGTTCCTGCGGCGTAATCGTATAGATACGAACCACTCACTCCCTGCTGAATATAGTCCCCGTTTTGCCATGTTGTGGAAGTAAATGCGGAAAGAGTAGAGGGTCTAGACATCCGCAAAACAGTTAAACCAGTATAAGACGGAACTGTTGTACTTGAGAAATACGGAGTGCTAGCAGTTATAATTTTGAAAAATTCAGATGTTTTTCCTGCTTCTGTAGCCAACGACAATCCCTTGTTTACATACACATACTCACCGTATCCAAGACTCACACCACCAATAAAGGCAGTAATGCCGCTGTTGAATCCATATAACCACAAATTATTCGAAGACCCACGAACAAAAGCATTTTTTGTAATTTTAACCTCTAGTTTTGATGGGGTTGCAGACAGCACTGTGGCTTCGGCACTGATTCCAAAACCGTAAGAAATACCACCCAAAGCAGCAATAGTGATACCCGCAGGAATGCTTTGATACACTTTTTCTCCCACCACAAAACCAGATTTTGCAGGAGACAGGGTTAGTTCGTAGTTGTCTAATCTGTCCAACCATGTAACAGGCTGAACCGCAGTGTTTTTTACCTTTACCTGTACTCGTTTTTCTCCGTTCACATCCGAGTATGCTGTTGTTTCCACCACAGGGAATGTGGCAAACGACTCTTTTCCGATTATAAAGTTCGCGGTTGTTCCGGGAAAATAGTTGGTAGCAATATCGGTTTTAGTGGAATAACTTGCACCCAAATACAACAGCAAAAGGTTTCGATAGTACGGTTCTCGTGTACCTGCAACAACCCCGCTTCCGTCGTTCAGTATGGGGTCTTTAATTATTCCAAACTTTCTGTAACTTCCACCTGTTTGAATGATTGCTTCATCGTTTTGGTCAACGGTGGCAATCAAGATTACATCTTGCACATTCAATTCTTTCAAAATGTTAGATCCGTGTCCGTCTTTTGGTGGCAAAACTGCTTTTATGGTGGGATGAACCGTGTTCTGTGAACTACCATCAGACTTGGCACTAACCACTTGAACTACTGCTTGGCTGTAGTCTTGTCCACCATCAACCAAATCAACTCCATTTACTCGTCTCCAATCAGAATCACCAGTGCGTCCAAGTCTTAAAAATCCATACGCTCCGCTACCGTCTCCGCTTATTCGTGCGTGTGGAATAATATCATAGTAAACTGCATCAGTTGTGCCGTTATACGAAAAATTAAACGGCACATGCTCGCCACGAACGGTGAATGTGTACTGATTGGAACTAGCCGTCACACCGTGTATAATGCCGTAGTTGTTGATGTCTGAAGGGTTTCCTCCACACACACCAACAATACGAAGAACATATCCTTCATAGTTGCTAATGTCACTAACAGGCAAACTAAACTGATTGCTGTTTGTACTGGATGTTATTGTAAAATAGTCTCCAACGCCGTATGAAGCGTTTGCGGATGTGCTGCCTGTTATACCCACAGAAAAACGAGAACCGTATTCGCTGCCAAGATACACCGCAGCACTTGCACCCGTTATTCCAGTGTCTACCAAATCCAAACGGGTGATTTCACCGCGAACCGCTGCTCGTTGAGTATTGTATTGTGTGGTGCTTTCGCTGTCTGTTCCTAAAGTGTCTTGCTGCACAAGAGCGTAGTTCACAGGCACATAATCTGTTAGTTCATACGGCAACTGTGACTCTTTAACAGTTGCAAGATATTTCCATGTGTACCCGTCGCTATACTCCAAAGGCGTTGTGCTTGTGTGTGACGGCTGAACTACGGAGTTTCCGCTGCCTCGTTTCAAACATTTGTAAATATTATTTGCTGAAGTAACAACATAAAAATTCTTGGGAGCGTCCTGATTAAACAGTTCTTCATCGTCTTCATACGCATCGTATTCGCTAATTTCCCACGGCACTCGTGGAAGAGCAAACACTACTTGATTGGGATCAAGTTTTTTATAACCAATAACGCTACGCATAATATCGTATTCGTCTTTAACAGTATCAGGAGGAGTCACGGGTATAATGTCTGCACTAGCCCCTGCGGTTGCATCCCACGGTGTGCCCTTGGCTACAAACAGAAAGTATTGCCCACGATTAAGAGCAATATCGTTCAGCAGGTTCTCTGCGTATGTTCTTTTAATGGACGCTTTCAGTAGTAGAGGCATCTATATTATTCTCCGAGTACAGTATATGTATCTGTTGTAAGCACAGTTCCGTCTTCAAGTCGAGTTCCAGCAGATTTGTAAATTACTCCGTACAGATTCAAGAAATCGCTAATAGTTATTGCTCCAAAAGATGTCCCCGCAAGAATAGTGGGGCTTCCTGCTGCGTTTGGGTGTTTGGTTATATCCCAATACGAGAATCCCAAAAGAGTTGCACTGGGGTGTGAACAGGTATACGAAAGTGGTAGCACATAATCCAACCGATACTTTTTGGACAGGTAGCAATACACCACTTGTCGCTCTGTTTCAGTCAGCACTCGGTCGTATACAATTACTTCGTAAATGACTCCCTTGAATGAATACGAAATATTTGATAAAGCAGAAGACACGAATCCCGCCTCCGACTCTGTATACGGAGCATCTAAAACAGGCAACACATACGATCCAAAACGACCAAGAGAAAGCGTTTCTGAATTGTATACTGTTTCCGATTCTGCCAAATTCAGGGGGCTTGAACCACCGGGACTACTAGAACGAGCAATACGACGAGAAGTGGCAATTCCGTAATTACGAGCCTCTTCTCCATTGTGGAATGTTCGTATTCGTGAGTCGTTTTCTCGTTTCCACTCACCAATTGAAACATTTTCTGTACACACTCCAGTAAGAGTGGTCTGATACGGATTGAATGCCATACGAACAGCAGTGGTGCTGCCCACATTACTGCGGAAACCTACCAAGCCAGCATCATACGGATAATACGACACATTGGTTGTGGAATTTACAAAATAGTAATCACTGGTTTGTTTAGCAGAATCAATGTCTATGTCGTAATACGAACGGTGGTAGAACAAGTGGTCTGTTTCTGTATCTGAATATGTGAACCCTGTTCCAACCGGAGTTCTGAAGTTGTTGAAAGATTTTGCAGACGAAGCAAGCCCAAGCCCATAATGAGAGTATGTGTATCCGGCTGCGGTTGCACCATTAGCAGTTACACCTGCACGAAACACAATAAACACAGTCATGTCTTTGGTTAGGGTTATGCCACGAGTAAGTGTAAAAAACTGACCCGAAAGTATTTTTTCTCCAGTTTTTCCGGGTTCAAAAGGCACAGTAGACGATAAAGCACCAAGAGTTTTTCCTGTGGCATATCCGCCACAAGTTCCTGCCTGTAGCCAAACAGTGTGTGGGCCATATACCACTCCACCATTGAATTGTATGCCTGTTCTGCCAGCAATTCCACGATCTGCTACCACAAGGGTGGGACGGAGTTTATCTACAGTAACACCAGTATAAGACGGATTAGTTGTCCATAACCCCCATTTGGGAGGAGATGCGTGGTTTAGTGACGGTGAAGCGTCTCTCCAAATATCCATACTTCTTCCAGTAATCATAGAACCACCACACACACCAATGTTTTCAGGCTTGAGCCACAGAGTAAGACCAACCACCGCTTGCGGAGAGTTTCCTACCATTTCTGCTGTGAGTATAGACTCTCTGAATAGTCTCCATGCGGTTACGCCACCAAGAGCAGCACCCAAAGGATTGTGTGCCACAGTTCCACCTTCTGGCACATACGCATAAGTGTATCCTAATCCTTTTACTCCACCACTTCCACCCATTCGGAACAGGGTTCCTATGGGGGACGATACTCCGCTTGGCCCAATCTCGGCAGACGAGCCAATATACGGATTGTAACCAGCGGGATACAGATCGCCAGTGGTTCCGTAAGAAATACCACCACTCCCCCCTGGCCCGTCATTAAAAATCCACTTTCCTGCTAGAGTTCTACCATTATTTCGTAGATCAAATGTGGTTCCAAATGTGTATGGAGTATAGTTTCCAATCACAGGAACACCAACACGAGTCAATTGCGAAGATCCTGAAGACGGAGAATACACCAAACTCTCAAGCAGAATAGAACCAAACATCTTCATTCCAGCAGGGTGAACAAGTCTGCGGAGCACATCATAATACCGATCAATGCTAACGGCAGACTTTAATTTGTACGAGTACTCTTGGTATTCGTCGCCATCATACAACTTTTGAGTGGATGAAATTTTTCCGCGATTGGTTTTATAGAATCCGGGATATTTGGTGATTGCTGTTGGAGTAAACAGGACTCGTGCAACAGAGTTTGTACCGTTTGGACTAACGACAATACCCGTAACAGAATCAAAATAGTTTACACCTGAATTTTCAATACGAATACGCTTGACTGCTCCAGCAAGACCTGTTTGCTCTACTTTTGCAGAAAACCCAACACCATTAGCAACCACATAAACAGTATCACCAACAGTATAGTTTTCTCCCGGTGTTTGTACAAAAAACTCACCAAGCACGCTATAAGTGGTTTCTGTGAAGGGATCAAGTCCACTAGTGGCGGCAGGAATAAGTTTAACAGAAGCACCCGGTGAAATATTTCCAACCAAATTTGTCAGATACAGTTCAGTAACAGGAACTCCGTCCTGATAGTAACTGTGTGCACGATCAATATCAGCGTATCCAAGCAGCACATTTCCGCCTTCTCCACCATACTGCTGAACTGTTCCACCCACCAAATACGGATGAGATGATTCGTTTACTCGTGTAATCTTTATAGACTTTTCTTCCACCCATATTCCATCTGAAGCACGAAGTATGAAATTTTTAGGGTAGTAGAACTGAACAGAACTATCGTAAAGCACTCTGAACAAAAATCTATAGGCACTCTCTGTGCCTTTATTTCCGTAAAAGTTCTTTATCTTTTTGATTAAGGTCTTTTTATTTGGAGAAATTCCGTCTATGTTAACTGCCAAATCGGGAGGAAACCCGTCCAAATACATGCTCTTGAAATGGTCATAAAACTGCTCTAAATTGTTGTCCACATCCACAGCAGAATCTAACCGCTGATTCACAAAACTTGGATTGTCTTGTTGTTCTGCCCACTCGTAATACGCTTTGATAAACAGTATGAGTTTTCTGTAATCACTACGCATGAATGAAGGAAACTGCTCTTCAATAAAAGGAGACAGCACATCTTCTAGTGCTTCAGCCGGTGTGTTTAGTACTATAGACTTGATCTGTGCCATTTTTATCTGACAACGCTGTTTGCTTCAGCCGATGTTTCTGTGCTAACGCTAACAACCACAGAGTCTTTATAGATGGGATTTATTCGCAAAACTTGATTTTCGTTGGCGTATATGTTTGTAATTTCTGGTTGAACTGTAACTGTAATAGGGAATGCAATATTTTCAGAACCAACTGTATA
>Ga0214923_10003119_pt1 | contig 21126 bp, 25 predicted proteins | sample LL1510_MetaG_FD_177993 | JGI IMG/M metagenome (GOLD analysis project Ga0214923, IMG submission 177993) | Freshwater microbial communities from Lake Lanier, Atlanta, Georgia, United States - LL-1510 | ecosystem: Environmental > Aquatic > Freshwater > Lake | place: USA: Georgia | collected...
GCAAGAGTCCGAATGGATGCGGACTGAGGGAGCCAAGCTTGGTTACTCAATCATCCACAGCGATATGCTCCGCAAGATGTACGAAGCGGGTCTCATCAAATAAACCCAACAGGGGCTACGGCCCCCTAACAGCGAAAGGAAAGCGAAATGGAACAGCTCTTCACCCGCGAAGGCGAGCTTTACGAACAAGCGCCAGAGTTCAACAAGGCCGGCAAAGCCGTCTACACGCGCTACATTCAGTGTGACCGCTGCTGTGTTATAAACGGAAAACGTCTTTGGGTCCGCTGGATTGAGAATGGCGCACCGCGTAGCAATACCGGATTCGATTGCTGGACTTGCGGCAACACCGGTATCAAAAGCTCTCGTAAGGAACGCCTGTACACCGCCGAAGAGCTGGCAAAGGTCATACTGACCGCCGAGGCCGCCAAAGCCCGCAAAGAACAAGCATATGCTGAACGCAAGAGAAAAAACGATGAGAAGAGAGCAGAGCAGCTCATTGCCTACTATCTCAAGAACTCAGAGTTCATCAATTCCCTGAAAGGGCTGTGCAGCGGTGACGAATCCAACTTCTGGGACCGTATGTGCTCAGAGTTCATGTACACCATGAAAGACCCCACAGACAAAGTCTTGGAAATGGTTGCCAAAGAAGTTGCAAAGCGTGCCGCCAACACCCAAAGCCAATACATCGGCAATATCGGGGATGCAGTCACCCTGACAGTCACCATCGAGCAGGTCATCGTTTTGTTCAGTGAACTGTACGGAAACAACTACCTGAACATCTGCCGTGATGAGAACAACAACGTCGTGGTCTACAAAGGCAAGACCGACATCGGAGACCCAGGCGAAACCATTACCATCAAAGCTTCAGTCAAAGAGCACCAGCTCTACAACGGAGTGCAGCAGACAGTTATCCAGAGACCTAAACTAGTCAATTAAATCAGGGGGACTTCGGTCCCCTTGTTGTTTACCAAGAAGTGATACAATTGGTTTATCTCAACTAACGAGGTAGCCAAATGGAAAAGCCTCCGCGAAAGAAACCTGGTCCGCCGAAAGGAACTGGCGGCCGTCCCTCTATTTATTCCCCAGAGCTAATAGCAACCATTCTCGCTCGCATCTCAAATGGAGATAGCCTGCGCAAAATCACATCCACCGAAGGTATGCCTAGTATGGATACCGTCTGGAAGTGGTTGATTAGATACCCAGACTTTGCGGAACAATACGCGAGAGCAAGGGAAGAACAGGCTGAAACCTACGCCGATGAGATTATCGCAATCATTGATGAACAGCCTCAGCAGATTGTTGATGATAAGGGTGTAGCGCGTACTGATTCAGGCTGGGTGTCTTGGCAGCGCAATAGGGTTGATACCCGCAAGTGGGTTGCGTCAAAGTTGAAGCCCAAGAAGTTTGGTGACCGCACTACTCTCGCCGGTGATTCTGAAGCGCCTGTAGTCGTACAGAACCAGACCACTGATGAAGTGCGCGAGATGCTCAAGATGATTGAGATGAAGGTGCGCGGCGTTGATTGAGCTGGCTGACAAACTGCACAAGCTGTCAGAGCATGAGCAGGTTGCTGTCGCCGCTAGAATCAAATGGCTTGCTGGTGCGCATAAGTATCAAGTCCCTCCTCCGCTCGAGGTGGACTACACCGTATGGATGATGCTTGCAGGACGGGGAGCGGGGAAGACCAGAAGCGCTGCTGAAGCCCTCTGGTGGTGGGCATGGACTCACCCCGAGTCACGGTGTCTTGTATTAGCTCCTACGTCTAATGACGTGAAGTTCACCTGTATGGAAGGGCAGTCAGGCCTGCTGTCTGTAATCCCCCAGGCTCTCATCAAGGACTACAACAAGCAGGACCACCAAATCATCCTGACGAACGGGTCTAGCATCCGTGGTATCTCAGGGGACTCATACGAGCGTCTGCGGGGGCCGCAGTTTCATTTCGCCTGGTGTGACGAATTAGCAGCCTTCCAATACTTGAGAGACGCGTGGGACATGATGATGTTCGGCCTGCGCCTAGGGGAACAGCCGAGAGTCATTGTTACTACAACGCCGAAGCCTAAAGACCTAATCCTTGAGCTGGTAGATAGAGAAGACTGCATCGTTGATAGGGCGTCTACCTACGAGAACATCAAGAACCTTGCGCCGTCCTTTGCGCAACAGTTGGAGCAGTACAAGGGCACGAAGCTCTATGAGCAGGAAGTCCTCGGGCAGATTGTTGACCTTGAGGATGGCAAGGTGGTCAGCCGTGACATGTTCCGCCTGTGGCCTGCTGGCAAACCCTTCCCGAAGTTCGAGTTCATTGTCCAGTCTTACGATTGCGCGTTCAGCGAAAAGACTCACAACGACCCGACAGCTTGCACGACGTGGGGCGTGTTCAAGCCCCTTGATGGCCCGATGTCTGTCCTGCTGATTGACTGCTGGGCTGAACACCTGTCGTTCCCTAACCTCAAACCTAAAGTCATTGAAGAGTTCAGGGTGTCGTATGGTGAGGGTAAGGACGCGAAGAAACCCGACTTGATTCTGGTCGAGGATAAGGCCGCTGGCATCTCTCTCATCCAGGAACTTCAGAAAGCTCACCTGCCTGTGCGTTCATATAATCCTGGCCGCGCCGATAAAATGCAGCGCCTGCAAATCGCTGCAGCCATCTTCGCTGCTGGTCGAGTGTGGTTGCCTGAATCCCAAAACAGGAAGGGATTCGTCAGAGACTGGTGCGAGGGCTTCCTCAGCCAGATTTGTAGCTTCCCTGATTCAGAGCATGACGATTATGTAGACTCTGCATCACAAGCCGTTAGATTGTTGAAAGATATGGGGTTCCTTGATATAGACCCCGAGCCGAGATACGATGACGATGATTTAGTTGATGCTAAACCCGCAAAGGTGAATCCATATGCCATCTAATAAGCCAGTCTGGGATAAAGCCCGGCCCAAATCACTCGGTGAATCAAAGCCGCTGAGTCCTAAACAGAAGTCGTCCGCAAAGGCCATGGCTAAGTCTGCTGGCCGCCCATATCCAAACCTAGTCGACAATATGCGCGTTGCTAAACGTGGCTCTGGTCGCGGGCGGTAATCATGCCTACCAAGGAGCAGTTGTTAAACGAGTACCTACTAGCCGCCATGGATAGTGGCAAGGTTAGGATGAAGTCGCCCAAAGCAGGTAGGGGCGGCGAAGCTCTGATGACTGCTGCTGAGAACGTCCTGCCGTTTGTCAGTGCCGCTAAGTCTGCCCTAGAGGGTGACTACAGAAATGCGATGATTCAAGCCGGCCTAGATGTAGCTCTGCCGCATGCTGTGCAGGGTGCTACTGCGCTTGGTGGTAAAGCTCTTGCCCCTCTACTCGCTGGGATTATGTCGACAAAGCCTGAGCGCGCACTTCCCCTTCGGCTTGCTCGGGCAACACCGAAAACGCCACAAGAGTTGGCCGCTCATGCAGAGCGTGTTGGGCGTCAGATGCTTGGTGAGCATGTGCTCAGTGGTAATCCGAAAAAATCCACCAATCTTGCCGGTCGGTCGCTGCGTGAAAACGAACGTGTCAAGCAACTTGAATATGAACTATCGCCTATTAAAGACGTGCCAGAGTCTCAAGTGCATCAGTCCCGCATCGGTGACATCAACGTCGCATTTCCCGGCGACTACACGCTATCTGATGTTGTGTTGAAGACATTGGGTGGTCGGCCTGTTGGCTCTGTCCAGCAGGGTGGTTCGCGTTATGGTCTTGGCAAGATGGACGAGGACATTCCCCTCTTTTGGGCGTCTAGCGAGGGGCCGGCCAAAATAGCGCAGAACAAGATTGCTGACGTTGCCAACTTCTTTGAGCCTGAGCGTGTGATGGCCCACCATCTGGCCATGGGTCCTATTGCGACTAACTTTGCCCAACACTTTGCCGACGCCAATCTTCGCGCAATTGATTACAGCAAACTGAGCAAGAAAGACATGGACCTGTTCGATAGCATCATCTCGGGCGGATATCCGAAGACGAATAAGAAGACCGGAGTAACGAAAACAATTGACTTTCCTAATTGGCCCGGCATTAGAAACCCAGAAGCCGCTTATGATGAAATGAAGCGCGACCCAGAGCTGCGCAAGTGGTTCAATGACCGCATGAAAACGCCCGAGGTTACCGAGGCGACAAATATGCCAAATGGTCTTGATGTTCAGTGGGCAATCACCAGCCCAGACCTTCGCAACATGGAGGTAAACCTGACGGGCCACTCTGTTGGCGAGATGGTGCCGGGCGCAAGTTTGACTGACACCGCTGAACACGAAACTTATAGCAAGGGTATCCAAGGTTTGTATCGGGGTCACCAAGAGGCACTCACCCCGTTTGTTGTGTCCTTCCCTGATGCTGCGCAACACATTGCTTCTACAAAAAGCCCGCGAGATTTCACTGGAACGATTCAAAAGGTTTTCCCGCATCAGATTGTCGACCAGCAGTATCTAGACGAGCTTGGCCAATACCAGCGTTTGCTAGAGCGTGTGGTGACTGGTAAGAAGAAGGGCGGAAGCATAGAGGCTAACGCTGGCCGTGGTATGGCTGGCCTGACCCGCTCGAAACAAGACGTTAATCCTAAAGACGTACAGGCGATGTTTCTTGAGCTTGCTGCATCTCAGGGTATGCCGTTTGCTGAAGCCGGTGCTGAATATCTGCGTGGCAATCTAGAGGACGCAAAATCCTCTGCAGCGATTGATGCAGTGCTGTCTGCCCTTCCTGTAGCAGGTGTAGCAGCGAAGCCTGTAGCCCGTGCTGTAAAGCGCGCTGCACCGGTGACTAAAGAACTGCTGCATGACGCATTCAACGCTGCCCAAGAGGCTGGCCTCATTCAGGGTCCGGCTTATGCCATCAAGGCTTACCACGGAAGCCCGCACAAGTTCGACAAGTTTGACATCTCAAAGATTGGTAGTGGTGAAGGCGCTCAAGCATATGGGCATGGACTGTACTTTGCTGAAAGTCCAAAGGTTGCGGATGAATACGCAGAAAAGTTAGGCGCAGCGCCAGTAAATATTGTTATAGCAACCAAACTTCATGGGAAAAACCCAAAAACAATTCTTGAACAGATGTATCCCAATAGAGATGAGAGTTGGTATAAAAATGTAATTAAAATGGCAGAGAGTAGTGAGCCATTAAAAGAAAGCAGGCATCTCTACGAAGTAGACCTACGCTGGCCTGAAGCCGCAAGAGAGGCTGCTGACCCGCTTAGTCCACATCACTTCTTGGATTACGACAAGCCGCTTGGGAAGCAGGCGCCGCATATTAAAGAAGCAATAGAGAAAACCAAGTCCATGCTTCCAGAATCCGCAATGGATGATTTAGGGGGCGACTTGTCGCTGTTGTATGGCAAAGATGTAACCCCAAACCAATTCATCAATACTTGGGAAGCTCTTGCTGGAACACATGCCGGAGAGAAGATGCTGCACGCCGCTGGCGTTCCCGGCATCCGTTACCTAGACGCTGGCTCACGTTCTTCCGGTGGCACATCTAACTACGTCCTGTTTTCTGATGAGCTTGCAGAAATCCTCAAGCGCAATGACGAGCAGTTGAAGGCTAAAGGTGGCTCCGCCACTAAATCAGTAAAGAAGAGGTCTAAGAATGGCTGAAGAGTTTCCTATCGACCCAAATTATGGTCGTTTCGTTGATGGCATTAAGCCTACTGAAGACGGTGGTGCTGAGGTCGAGCTGCCTGATGACATGAGCGACATTGAGGAGCTGCCAGACGGTTCTGCCGTGGTTAACCTTGAGCCGGAGTTCACTGGGCCGAGCGATGACGAGGACTTCTACGAGAACCTCGCTGAGACCTTTGACCCGTTTGAACTCGACAAGGTAGCCATGCGCTACGTTGATTTGATTGAGAAGGACAAAGAGGCGAGGAAGCAACGTGATAAACAGTATGAAGAAGGTCTCAAGAGAACAGGTCTTGGCAATGATGCGCCCGGCGGAGCGATGTTCCAAGGTGCGTCAAAAGTCGTCCACCCTGTCATGGCGGAGGCATGCGTTGACTTTGCCGCTCGGGCATCAAAGGAGTTGTTTCCGCCAGATGGCCCAACGCGTACAAAGATTATTGGCGAAGTCACGGACGAAAAGACGGAAGTAGCCGAGCGCAAGCGCGATTACATGAACTGGCAGTTGACCGAGCAGATTGAAGAGTTCAAAGACGAACTTGACCAGATGCTGACCCAGCTGCCCCTCGGCGGTAGTCAGTACATGAAGCTCTGGTACGACGACAAGAAGCGTCGGCCGTGTGCTGAGTTTGTCCCGATTGACAACATCATCCTGCCATTCGCCGCGACTAACTTCTATACGGCGCAGCGCGCAACCGAGATGCAAGACATCACGGAATGGGAGATGGAGCAGCGGATTGAGTCTGGCCTCTATCGCGACATCAATATGATTCGCGCCACCATGGAGCCGGAAGAAACTGGCCCGATGAAGGCCAACAACAAGATTGAAGGCAAGCAATACCAAGACGGCATTGATGGCCTGCGCCGCGTCTATCACGTGTACACCTATCTGTCGTTTGATGAAGACAACTACACGAAGGGCGAGTCAGCGCCGTACATCTTGATGATTGATGAGCTTGAGAACGAAGTCATCGGTCTTTATAGAAACTGGGAAAACGGCGACGAATCCATGAACCGTCTGGATTGGATTGTCGAGTTCAAATTCATTCCATGGCGAGGCGCTTATGCAATCGGTCTACCGCATCTTATTGGGGGTCTTAGTGCTGCCCTTACTGGCTCTCTGCGGGCTTTGCTTGATAGCGCTCATATCAATAATGCCGCGACCATGCTCAAGCTCAAGGGCGCTAAGGTTTCCGGGCAGTCTCAGCAGGTCGAAGTAACGCAGATTGCTGAAATCGAAGCAGCGCCAGGCGTCGACGACATCCGTAAGGTTGCAATGCCGATGCCTTTCAATCCGCCGTCTGCTGTCCTGTTCCAGATGTTGGGATGGCTCACAGAAGCTGCCAAAGGCGTTGTAACGACTTCTGAAGAGAAGATTGCTGATGCCACTAGCCAGATGCCTGTCGGCACAGCACAAGCGCTTATAGAGCAGGGCGCAGCGGTGTTCTCTAGCATCCACGCCCGACTGCATGATTCGCAACATCGCCTGCTGAAGATTCTGCAACGGATTAACCGCTGGTATCTAGATGAACAGCGCAAGGGTGATGTCGTTGCTGAGCTGCCGATTAAGCGCGACGACTTCAAACGCAATACAGACGTTATCCCGGTATCTGACCCGCACATCTTTTCTGAGGCTCAGCGTGTAGCGCAGGCCCAAGCGGTTCTTCAGTTGGCCCAACAGTTCCCGATGCTGATTGACCCGAAGGTCGCGGTCGGTCGAATTCTGAAACAGTTGAAGGTGCCGAACGTTAATGAGCTGATGCCGAACGCTGGCAAGGCTCAAGAGCGCAACGCTGCAGAAGAGAACGCCGCCATGACTCTGGGGCAGTCTGCCTTCGCGTATCCGCGTCAGGACCATCTGGCTCACATCATGACGCACCTGAACTACGCGATGGACCCGAACCTAGGGGCAAGCCGCCTGATGGCTCCGCGCTTCATCCCGCAGGCTCTGGAACATATTAAACAGCACATGCTGCTCTGGTACACGCAGACGATGGAGAAGTACGCCACGCCTGATGCGCCGAACATGAAACTCGGTAAGTACGAAGACACCAAGTTCGCTAAAGAGATTGACCGCGCGATGGCTATGGCGTCTGAGCACGTCAAGCTGGATACCCAGCAGACGTTCACTCAGGTGACTGCGATGGTTGGCCAGTTGGGCGAGATGATGAAGCAGTTCCAACCGCAGCCGCCGATGGATGCTGAATCGCAAGCCGTCCTACAAGCCTCAATGGCTGAGACCCAGCGTAGAGCGCAGCGTGACCAAGCCGACATGGCTCTGCAGAACCAGAAGCTACAACTTGATGCCGCAATGGAATCCCAGCGCATGCAGGCTGAGAACCAGCGGAATCTAATGGACCGTCAGATTGAGGTGGCTATGAACGCCGAGAACAATCTGACCAAGGAACGCATGGCTGCCGCCGATTTGACAATCGAGGAAGCCAAGTTGCGTAAGGAGCAGTACGAAACTGCTGTTGGTTTGAATAACGCTATTCAGCGTGATTTGGGGGTGTGATATGGCAATTGATGTCAAGCAAGAACAAAGCGAAGAAGTGAAGCAGCATCACCGCATGGCCGCTGGCGCTTGGATTGAGGGCGATGCCCTTCAAGAGCGTGGCTCTGCAACCATGCCCGAGGCTAACTCGGACCATGGCAAGTTTGAGAGCGGTAAGGGCATTGATAAAAAGAATGCATGAAGTCTCTATCTGACCTCATAAGCGCTGTGAAAGCGCGTCAAGCCGAGATAGCCGTAAGCCTTGCGCGGGGAACTGCGGGAGACTTTGCGGCCTATCAACGCTTGGTGGGGGAATACACAGGGCTGGAAACAACCCTGACCATTATTGACAACCTGTTAAGGGAAGACGATGACTATGAATGAGCCGGTAGCGTGTAATGACGCTGATTTGCGGGATGCTTTTCCTGCTGTAGACCCCGGTGCTAAGCCTCTTGGTGCGCGTATTTTGGTTCAACTGCGCCGCACTAAAAAGAAGACAACGAGTGCTGGGATTATTTTGGTAGAAGAAACCCGCGAAGCTGAGAAGTGGAACAACATGGTGGCCAAGGTTATTGAGATTGGCCCGTTGGCGTTCAAGAAGCGCGACACGATGGAACCGTGGCCCGAAGGCTCATGGTGTGAAGTGGGTGACTATCTGCGTGTACCTAAGTGGGGAGGTGACCGCTGGGAAGTTGAAATTCCCGGTGAGGAAGAGCCTGCGCTGTTTATGGTGCTAAATGACCACGAAGTGATTGCAAAAATCACTGGTAACCCGTTGACTATGAGGGCATTTGTATGAGTGACGCTAAGGATGATTTGCAAAGCCTGGCCGTCGTAGAAGAAAAAGACGGTTCGGCAACAATTGATTTGCCTGATGGTATGGATAATCCCCAGGCAGAAGAAGAAAAAGAGGAAGTTGAGGCTGCTGAGCGAGATAATCAGCAAGATTCTCAAGATAATGAAGACTATCCTGACGATAGTGATGCCGTTCGTGAGCAAAAGCGCCTAAAGCGTCGTGCTCGCAAGGAATATCACAAGCAAGTTCAGACCGCCGAGAAGGCTGAATTGCAGCTGTTGCGTCGTCAGGTGTCAGAAATGGCCGAAAAGATGGCTGTTCAAGAGAAAAAGTCTCTTGCATCCGATTTTGCGCGCCTTGATAAGACAATTGAAGACCAGCGTGCCCGTATTAACTTTGCCAAATCAAAAATTGCTGAGGCAACGAATAATCAAGACGGCGAATTGTTGGCTTCTGCCCAAGAAATGTGGTTTGAATCGCGTCGCAACCTAGAAGTTTTGGAAGCAGCGAAGAAACGGCAGATTCAACAGCAAGAAAGTCCGGTCCAGACTGCTGCAGACCCTGTATTGCAGCGTCATGCAAGCGAATGGATGGCCCGAAACTCTTGGTATAACCCTGCCGATAATAATCCTGACGTAAAAGTGGCGTTGACGATTGACCAAGCCCTTGCAGAAGAGGGTTGGGACCCGCGTAGTGCTGATTATTGGGACGAATTGGATAATCGCTTGCAGAAATACCTACCACATCGGTATACTACTGATGTAGTTGAGAAATCTACGCAACGCCGACCGAGGAATGTCGTGACTGGTTCAGGTAGAGAAAGCGTTTCGAATAGTGGCAGCGGTGGGCGCAATACTTTTACATTGTCGCCCGAACAAGTTCGCGCCATGAAAGATGCTGGCTTTTGGGATGACCCAGATAAACGAGCAAAAATGATTCGTCGTTATGCTCAAGAAGCACGTCAAAACAACGGTAATAGGGGTTAAAAATGGATTCTCGTCTAAAGAAGTCTCTCTCTGCTGGTGGCCGTGAATCGCGAGCTAGTCTTGACTATGACCGCGCCGCTCCGGAGGAACAGTCTGCTCTGTCTGATGAACGTCGCAAGATGTGGAAGGATGAGTGGACACAAAGTGCGCTGCCCAATGCTCCGGCTATCCCGGGGTGGCATCTTTGCTGGTTATCAACAACCAACAGTTACGACAGTATTGATAAGCGAATCCGTCTTGGCTACGTTCCCGTGAAAGCGGATGAGTTGCCTGGCATGGAAAATAATCGCGTAAAAGCTGGCGAACATGTGGGTTTTATCGCGTGTAATGAAATGCTGCTGTACAAGATTCCTGAAGATATCTATCAGGACGTTATGGCTCATTTCCACCATGAAGCTCCGCTTGAAGAGGCGAATAAGATTCGCGTCCAAGCAGAACGCATCCATGGCCGCGATAGTTCAGGGCGCAACCTTGGACAAGTTGAAGGCGAAGGATTGGGCGATATTGATAAACCTCTTCCTGCACCTGCTTTCGTGTAGGGGAGAACCCAAACCTAAGGAGTTAGACCATGTCTGCAACATCTGCTCCGTTTGGCCTGCGCCCTGCGTTCCACCCGAGTGGTCTGGACCGCGCTCAAGCGCTTGCTGGCGGTATTGTTTCGGCTTACGCATCTGATATTTTGAAGGGCCAACCGGTCAAGTACGACACGAATGGCACCATTGTCCCGGCCTCGGGTTCTGAAGCCTTCGTCGGCGCTTTCGCCGGCGTCGAGTGGACTGATACCACTGGTCGTCGTCGCGTCTCGAACTACTGGCCGGCTAACACTGCCTACCAAACCGGTTCGTGCGTGGCTTATTTTTACAACGACCCGAACATCGTCTACGAAATCCAGACTGATGGCACGGTTTCGCAAGCAGCAGTTGGTGACGAAGCAAACATCACCAACCCGACCGCTGGCTCGACCACCACGGGTCTGTCGCAATGCACGCTGTCGTCCACCCTTGCTGGTGCCAACAACGTCGCTGCTATGCGCATTGTGGACATTGCTCCGTTCCCGGACAATGCTTGGGGTGATTCGTACGTTATCGTGCGTGCCACGGTTGCTCAATTCCAATTCGGCCAAGTTCGCGTCTCGGGCGCTAACTACACGCCGGTTGCTGTTTAAGGAGGGCTAAAAAATGGCAGCCCCGATGCGCAGTACAGACTTTCGTTCAATTGTTGAGCCTATCCTCAACGAATGTTTCGATGGTGTCTATGACCAACGTACCGACGAATGGTCGCGTGTTTTCCGCGAACAAGAAGGTATCCCCCGCAACTACCACGAAGAGCCGGTCCTGTACGGCTTTGGCGCGGCACCGCAACTGCCTGACGGCACGCCGGTTTCGTACCAACAAGGTGGTGTGCTGTTCCTCAAGCGCTACGTTTACAACGTGTATGGTCTGGCCTTCGCTCTGACCAAAGTGCTGGTGGAAGACGGCGACCACATCCGTATCGGTCAAGTCTATGCCCGTCACCTTGCTCAGTCGCTGATTGAGACCAAGGAAACCCTGTGCGCCAACGTGCTGAACCGTGCGTTCAACGCCGCCTACCCGGGTGGTGACGGTGTGGCCCTGAACTCGGCCTCGCACCCGATTGTTAACGGTACCTTCAGCAACCTGCTGACCACCCCGGCTAACCTGTCGCAAACCTCGCTTGAGCAAATGCTCATCCAGATTCGTCAGGCTGTGGACAACAACGGCAAGAAGATTCGTCTGGTTCCGCGCCAACTGGTCGTGGCCCCGGGCAACATCTTCCAAGCTGAAGTTCTGCTGAAGTCGGTGCTGCGTGCTGGTAACGCTAACAACGACGTTAACCCGATTAAGTCAATTGGCTTGCTAGACGAAGGCGCTGCTGTTCTGTCGCGTCTGACTTCGCCGACCGCTTGGTGGGTGCAGACCGACGCTCCGGAAGGCATGAAGCTGCTGATGCGCCGTAAGCTGGAAAAGACCATGGAAGGTGACTTTGAAACCGACTCCATGCGCTACAAGGCTACCGAGCGTTATGATGTAGGTTTTACTGACCCGCGCGCGATGTATGGGACGCCGGGCGTGTAGGGTTGACTGTGGCACAGGTATCTGTAAACTGTGAGGGTCAAGTGCCCAAGGAGTTTACAGATGCCAGAAAAATGTCATGTACACGGTTGCACCCAGCCTGTAGTTGCAAAAGGTTTATGCCGAATGCACTACATGCGGGTGCAGCGTCATGGAGATGTTGATGAAACAAGGCCAAGTGATTGGGGCAAGCGCGAAAAACATCCAGCCTATTCGGCTTGGTGCAATTTGCGTAGATACCATCTCTTGGACATGCAAGACTCTTGGCGGGATGATTTTTGGACGTTTGTTAAAGATGTCCCGGAGAAGCCTGAAAAGAGTCAAGCCCAAAGGCCTGATTCAACAAAACCTTGGGGCGCAGACAATTTTTATTGGAAAGAGAAGCGTTCAACTGCAGAGAATAAGAAAGAATATGCTCGTGAATGGCATCGCAAAGCGAGAGCCGCAAATCATGAATATTATTTTGACCAAAATCTTTGCAAAAAGTACGGCGTCACCATTGAGTGGTATCGTGAACAACTTTCTAAACAAAATAATGTTTGTGCCATTTGTAAACAGCCGGAAACTGCTGTTATCAGAGGGAAGGTAATCTCCATGTCAGTTGACCATTGTCATAAAACAGGAAAAGTAAGGGGATTGCTTTGTAATTCTTGCAATCGAGGCCTTGGTTTTTTTGGCGACAATTTTGACATTTTGAAAAATGCCATCGAATACCTGAAACCCATTTCCTAATAGGAGAAATACAATGGCACAAACCTATATTGGTTCAACCCTGCGTACTGGCTCTGGCACTCTGACGGACACGACCGACGGCGGTTTCGTTGTCGTTTCGCAGACTACCACTGTCACTACTGCAGCTAGTGGCGCTGCAACTAGCGCAACCATCACCATTCCGGCGTCGTCGCAAATCATCAACTTCTTTGTTGATATGGTTACCGTTCCGAGTTATGGCACGGCAACTACTGTTCCGACCACGATTGGCACTGTTGCCGCTGGCACGCAGTATTGCTCGATTGCTGATGCTGCATCGGCTGGTCGTAGCGTTCTGACGTTCACGGCTGCTCAACTGACTGCAATGTCGGATGTTGGTAGCAATCAAAGCGTTGTTATCACAGTTGACCCGAATGGCACCGTCACCTCGCAGGGCGTGTTCCGCCTGACCGTGGTGTACGCCCAGAAGGTTTAAGGAGGTTGCAATGGCCGAATTCAAACCGATGGTGAAGATGATGACCACCGAGCCTACAGTTGAACTGAAGCTCAAGAAGGGCGGTCACGCGACTATGCCGGAATCAAAAGATGGGCATAAGTCGGGCAAGAAGATGATGAACGGTGGCGTTCTGGGCGCTTTGGCACGGACCCCGGCTTTGGTCGGTCGTCCCGCTGTAAACGCTCCGGTTCGCGTTCCGGGCAAGCCGTCAATGTCTGCTCGCCGCAAGGCAATGGCAGCCCCGATGATGGCAAAGACGGGCGGTGAGGTTGAATCCAAGGGAATGCACGCTGCTGAAGAAAAGCGGATGGGCAAACTTGAGAAGGAAATCAAGTCGCACGAAAGCATGCCGGCATCGAAGGCTCATAAGGGTCTGAAGACTGGTGGCGTTGCTTGTGGTCAAGGCGGTTACAAGTCTGGTGGCATCATCAAGTCTGAGAAGGGCGAGACGAAGATGAATACCACTAAGCCGGACCGTTCGCCTGCTAAGACTGGTGAAGTGAAGATGGGCAATGCTGGCGGTTACAAGACCGGCGGCGTGACCAAGTCGAATGCTGGCGGCTACAAGAAGGGCGGCAAGACCAAGAAGATGGCCGAAGGTGGCGAATCAAAAAAAGCTGTTGACGGCGCCAAGTCTGGCACAGGCACCGTCACGGAAGTTGAACGCCAGATTGTTCGTAAGATGACGCCGAAGAAGCCTGTTGATTCTCGTGATGTGCAGTCAAATGATGTAACTCCCTCGGGAACTCCGCTTAACCCGGAATTTTTGAAGGATTATCTGAAGGCTCCGCATTACAAGAAGGGCGGGAAGACGCACAAGTATGCAACTGGTGGCTCCGTGAATGACAAGGGGCACCCCAAGTTGATGCCGCAAGGCGAGAAGCGTCCAGCACGGCCGGTTAGCATTAACCAGTTGTCTGGCACTTACAAAAAGGGCGGCAGCGTTAAGTAATGGGTGAGGGGCTTCGGCCCCTCCCTGTTTTGGAGGTTTACATGGGAATTTACTCTTCTGTAAGTCGAGAGGGCGCTTATGAGCCGTTTGAGCTACAAGTTGCTCGCGGCCAAATTCAGGGCCACTCGGTTGTCACTGTGTCCGGCTATAACTCAGATGTTGATACTGCATGGGAAATGATTACCCCTGTGGGAGATTTGTCTTATCCCGCTGCTGCGTTGCAGATGACTGTGAGTTCATCAAGTGCTAGCGATACGGCGGCAGGCACGGGCGCGCGAACTGTGCTGATTACGGGATTGGATGCTAATTATGCGGTCATTTCCGAAACCGTTACTATGAACGGTCAAACCGCAGTAACAACTACAAATTCATTTTTGCGCATCAACAATATGTTGGTGACAACCGCTGGAACTGGTCTAGCAAATGCCGGCATCATTTACATTGGAAGCGGCACAGTAACCTCTGGTGTTCCGGCAGTTGTTTACAATGTGATTGCTGTTGGTTACAACAACGCAACATCAAGTCAATACACCATCCCTGCTGGATATACTGGATATTTGGTTATTGCGCGAATTGGTTTGGCGCAAGATACTGGAACCAGCTTGATTACCGCAAGGACTCGGTTTGTCGGAACCAACGGAATTGCTATCACCGGACCGTTGATTGTTACCAACAACAGCATTTCAACCCAACCGTTTCCTTATCCTCTTGCAATTGCTGAAAAAACTCGCATTCAAGGCGAAGCAATTGGTGGCGCGGCAAATAATGAGGCTGCCGGTTTCTTTGAACTTGTTTTAATTAAGAATTCGGATTAATCATGCCATCCAAATCTAAAGCCCAGCACAACTTGATGGAAGCGGTGGCTCATAGTCCCAAGTTTGCTAAGAAGGTTGGCATCCCGCAAACGGTTGGCAAAGACTTCTCAAAAGCGGACGAAGGCAAAAAGTTTAAAGATGGTGGACCCAGCCTGGCTGTTGGTCGCGGGGAAAAGATGCCTGTCGAACGTGGAGCAGGTCTAACCGCTAAAGGCAGAGAAAAGTATAATAGGGAGACGGGTAGCAATTTGAAGGCTCCTCAGCCGCAAGGGGGTAAGCGGAGGGATTCCTTTTGCGCCCGTATGGAACCCGTTGCCGAGAAGTCTGAAAAGGGCAGTCGTTCGCGGGCCTCAATGAAACGCTGGTCATGTCCGGGTTGGTAGACGGTCAATATGAGTAAACAGTTTTTTTGCCTCTTGCTTATATGCCTCATAGGCATCTTCTGCGGTGTCAAAAAAGCCTATTGTTGTTCTTTTCCCCTCATGACAAATTCTTGCCATCCATTTGTTAACTTGTTTGTGCCAAGTAACGCCGCGATAACCGGAAGAACTATTTTTTGGCGCTGGCCTGTTTTGTTGGTTTTGATTGTTGGTGGCCAATCTAAGATTTTCAAGTCTGTTATCAATTTTGTTGCCATTTATATGGTCAAGATAAAAATTTTCCGGAATTTGACCAAAAAGCATTATCCAAATAATTCTATGAAGTTTATAAGTTTTGGAATTAATTGTAACAACTTTGTATCCAGAGCCATGGACGCATCCCGCTATAGAGCCTTGAGCAATGTTTGAGCGTCTTTCTTTCCAGCGTACAACGCCAGTAAGTGGTTCATATTCAAAAATTGAATTCAATTCATTTTGCGACAAGGCCATAATTGACTCCATCATGTATTGGAATGATGGCAGTTTACCACATTTGGAGAAATGGTAAATGGCGTACTCTGGAACTGTCGGCAACACAGTCATCAATGTTCAGAAACTAATTGACCATGGCGCACGCCGTTGTGGGAAGTTGGCTGAAGAGCTGACCTCTGAACAAATTCTGTCGGCCAGAGAATCGCTGTATTTCCTGCTGTCACACCTTGGTAATCTTGGCATCAACTACTGGGCAATCAATAAAGAGGTTATTGGCCTGCAGGCTAATAAGTACATCTACTATTTGCCGGTTGGAACAATTGATGTTTTGAACGTGCTGTATCGCACGATGAACCGCCCGAGTGGGCAGTACACATCTTCTGCAGGCGGTGTTGTTGCAAACGCTTACGACAACAACATCAATACCTACTGCCAGCAGTCCTCTGCTAACGGCAACATCCAAGTCTTCTATGGCGTGAGTAATCCAATCTACGCCGGTTCTATTGGCATCCTGCCGTATGTGGCTGGCGGTGGAACTGCAACGTGGTCAATTGTTTACGAATATTCCACGGATGGCATTACATGGAACACGCTGCTTGATTTGGGGGCGATTGAAGTCACCGACAATCAATGGGTCTGGCGTGACATTGACCCTGGTCAGTCAGTTCCTTACTACCGCGTTCGCGCTTATGCTGGGACCACGCTGTCTGTTCGCGAATGGTACGTTGGTAACAACGCTCGATTAATTCAGATGGCTCGCCTAAACCGCGATGACTACACCAATCTGCCCAATCAAAACTTTACGGCCAATCAGCCCTATCAGTTTTGGTTTGACCGCACGATTCCGCAGCCGAGCATGTCTCTGTGGCCGGTTCCAAGCGACCCGTTCATTCAAATGACTGTTTGGTACTCGCGCCAGATTATGGACGTTGGTGCATTGACAGACGAACTGGAAATCCCACAACGGTGGTATGAGGCGGTAGTCATGATGTTGGCCCACCGCATGAGCTTAGAGCTGCCTGCGATTGCAATGGACCGCATTGGTTATCTTGAGAAGATGGCCACCCAGTATCTGTATGAAGCCGAGCAGGAAGAGCGCGACAAGTCGCCGGTGTACATGGCGCCCAACATTGCGGTTTACACAATCTGATGACAACCTTTCTTGACACAGAGGTTTAACATCAGTTGCAATTGCAATTTGTGACAGGTGTCGCATGAAGCGTCCGCTCGTGAATTTGTCGTCTGACCCTAATTTTCCGGGCCTTCGGGTGTGTGACCTTGGATGTAAAGACAAATACGACCCGTACCGATTGCCCGCTAGAAAGACGGAGAGAATCAATCTTAGATTTCCCCGTCCGGATGAAAGCGTTGCTGTTGACCCGAATTCAATTACTACTGGCGGTTATGGTAATTTTGTTCTGTCGCCAGAGCAGAATACCAACATCATCGAAAATGATGGAAACCTTGACGATTTGACTGTGAGTACATAATGTCGAATGTGACCATTACCCAACTTCCGCAGGCTGGCGCCATCACTGGCACCGAGTCAGTGCCTATTGTTCAGAATGGTGTTACGGTCCAAACCACTACGGGTGCGATTGCTAACGCTCCAACCCAAACCCAGACGTTCTTGACAAAGAATCAAGAGCTTACGCTGCCCAATAGTCGTTACTTGTCAACTGGAACTGGCCTTGGATTGACGGATGGCGGTGCTCTTTCGTACTACCGAATCACTTTGAATGGTGTTTCTGGCAGTTTGGAGACGGCAGGCACTGGAATTGTCGTTAAAGATAGCGGAAATTCTGTCATTGCACGTCAAATTGCTGTCTCTGGTGCTGGTTTGGGCGTTTCTAACGCTGATGGCACTAGCGGAAACCCGACTTTGCAGCTTACTGGTGTTGCTGCTGGCGTTGCTGGCTACTCTGGAACGGGATTTTTGGCTGTTGTTGGCGGTTCTTCGGTTGCTGGACGCCAAATTTACGGCACGGCTAATGAAATTGACGTTGCAAACGGAAATGGCTCTAACGACCCCGTTATTAAGATTGCAGACAACCCAGTTTTGCCAGGAAATGAGGCTGTAACGCTTCCAATCGGAACAACAGCACAACAGCCAGTTGGTCAAAACGGACAATTTCGTTTTAATTCAGACACTCAGACGTTTGATGGCTATGCATCTGGGGCTTGGAGAAGTTTTGGTCTAACGGGTGGCGTTATTTCATTTAGTGGTGGCACTACTGGTCTGACGCCAAGCATTCCATCTGGCGGGGCTATTGCGCTTGCTGGAACTTTGAGCGTTGATAACGGCGGTACCGGCACTTCTGGTTTGACTGGCTATATCAAAGGCAATGGCGCATCTGTCATGTCGGCCAGCGCAACGATTCCTAGCTCTGACGTTACTGGTCTGGGCACGATTGCTTCGCAAAACGCAAACAACGTAGCAATCACGGGTGGTACTGCCAGCGGTGTTGCTATCACGGGTGGTTCGGTCAACAACGCCCCGATTGGTGGTGTTACGCCGTCAACCGGTGCGTTCACTTCGCTTGCCATCAACTCTGGCACTGTGGCCTCTGCGCCTACAACTGCTAACGACATTGTTAACAAGTCTTATGTAGATGGCATCTCTGCTGGCATTAACTTCCATCAGTCCTGCCGTCTGGCGACAGTGGTTGCTCTTCCGGCTAACACTTACAACAACGGAACGTCTGGTGTTGGCGCAACGCTAACCGCTAACGCAAACGGTGCTCTCTCCGTTGACAGCACGCCGGTGGTTGTTGGTAACCGCGTCTTGGTGAAGAACGAAGCAAACGGTGCATACAACGGTGTGTACACAGTTACTGCTACGGGTGGCGCTGGAGCACCTTATGTTCTAACTCGCGCGACGGACTACGACACTGCTGGTACGGGCGTTAACCAGATTGATTCCGGTGACTTCTTTCTAATCACCGGCGGTTCTACCAATACCAATACGTCATGGGTTCAGCAAACTCCGCTGCCCATTACGGTTGGCACCACCAACCTTGTATTTACGCAGTTTGCCGCTCCTGTGTTGTACTCGGCCGGCACTGGACTTAACCTTGCTGTAAACACTTTTAATATTTCAGATACAACCGTTGCGGCGGGCGCTTATGGTGGTGCTTCGTCTGTAGCCACGTTTAGCGTAAACGCTCAAGGTCAGCTGACCGCCGCCGCAAACACGGCGATTGCAATCAGTTCTGCGGCTGTGTCTGGTTTGGCTGCATCCGCAACCACTGATACGACTAATGCGGCAAACATTACATCTGGAATTTTGCCTTCTGGCCGTTTGAGTGGAACCTATAACGGCATCACCGGCGTTGACACCCTTACCTCTGGCGTATGGAACGCCACCACAATTGGTGTGGCTTACGGAGGCACGGGCCTTACTACAACACCGTCAAATGGTAACTTGTTGATTGGTAACGGTAGTGGATACGCCCTTGGTGGATTGACTGCTGGGGCGGGGATTACCATTACTAATGGTGCTGGCAGCATCACAGTTGCCAACAACTTCAATGGCACTGTTACCAGCGTTGATGTTTCTGGTGGTACAACTGGACTCAGTTTTTCCGGTGGGCCAATCACAACTAGCGGCACAATTACTGCTGCCGGCACGCTCAATGTTGCTAATGGTGGCACCGGCGCAGTTAGTCTGACTGGTTATGTTAAGGGCAATGGCACATCAGCAATGTCTGCGTCGGCATCAATTCCGAGCACTGATATCAGTGGCTTGGGAACAATGGCGGCTCAAAATGCAAACAGTGTTGCAATCACCGGCGGAAGTGTAGACGGAGCATCAATTGGAGCCTCTGTCGCATCAACCGGCGTGTTCACAAATCTAACTGCAACAAACCTGACAGCAACAAGCTTGACTGGCTATGTAAAGGGGAACGGTGCGTCTGTGATGACCGCATCGGCAACTATCCCTAGCGCTGATATCACCGGTCTTGGTACGATGGCAACACAAAACGCCAATAATGTGACAATTACTGGCGGTAGCATGAATGGCGTGGCGATTGGGGCTACCACAGCCTCTACGGGCGTTTTTACAACTGTGACTGCGACGGGCGGTATTTCGGGAGGGACTTTTTAATGGCGCGTCAGATTGATGTTACGATTGGTGATGTTGGGGCATCAAATACGATTGGTGTTGATATTAACTTGACACCAGTGAATGTGGCGGTTGCCGTGATGTTGAGTGATGGTGCAACCCTAAAGTACACGGTTGAGCATACTTATAACGACATTTGGTCTGCTCACGACCCCTCAAAGATTGTTTGGTTTCCGTTTATTGAAAACCAAACCGGCAATTCTGATGGCTACTACGCCTACCCAATTTCTGGGGTTCGCGTGCGTGTCACAGAACATACATCAGGCAGTGCTACACTTCGGGTGCTACAAGCGGGAATCTAAATGGCTACGCAATACTTTGCTAAATCGTATGGCAAGGTATACGGGACGGGAGCGGGTGGTGCAGGGCCAAGTTTAGCGGCGAGACTTTATAAATTTGTAACGCCGTCTGATACTTGGGTCATTACCCACAATCTTGGGACGTATAACTTTTCTATCACATTGATGGACACTGACAACCGGCAGATGTTTGCTGGTGTCAAAGCCGTGAGCGTGAATCAAATAATTATTTCTTTCACTGAGCCAGTCAGTGGAATTGCAAACGTGACGTTCTATCTATGACATTTGACATTGTAGTTGCCAAGCGGGATATTCATTTGGCTGCGTACATGAAGGCTCATGGCGCCAAGCTGACTGAGTACAGGGACGGCAAGTTCTACTTTACTAGCGATATCCCAGAATCTGACTGGCGTGTTAAGCATGCCGGTAGTGACGCTCTTCGGGTAGACCAAGAGCTTCTAGTTTTGAGGCGGTTTGTGGTATAAATCGCCAGCAGTACCAGAGCCGTGTCGAGAAAACCTTTCTATACAAAGTTTCTTGGAGAAACACATGGCTAACTTCCCCGTTTTTCACGGCATTACCCTTGCTGCTAATGCCTATGTAGAAAATCTTCACCTCGAAATCCTGTCGTCGGACCCGATGCCAGTTGCTGCTGGCCGCCTGTGGTTTAACTCGACCGACAAGGTCGTGCGTTACTCGGCTCTGGACAACACCGGTGCTGTCATTGTCCGCACCATCAAAGATGCTGAATCGGCTGCTACCGAACTGGCTGATGTCCAAGCCGCTATCGCTGCTGAAGAAGCCCGCGCTACCGCTGCTGAAGACGCAATCGCCTCGGACTTGGCTGACGAAGTCACCCGCGCTCTCGCCGCTGAAGCCGCTCTTGATGCCAAGATT
>Ga0214923_10003121_pt1 | contig 21119 bp, 14 predicted proteins | sample LL1510_MetaG_FD_177993 | JGI IMG/M metagenome (GOLD analysis project Ga0214923, IMG submission 177993) | Freshwater microbial communities from Lake Lanier, Atlanta, Georgia, United States - LL-1510 | ecosystem: Environmental > Aquatic > Freshwater > Lake | place: USA: Georgia | collected...
CAGTGCAAAACCATATGTCGATGCCATATTATCCGCAGGAATTGAGGAGCAAGACGCTGTAAGAGAATATTTTGAACTAAATGAGAATATTCCATGGGAGGATACTGAAAAAGGAATCGAGTTTTTGGCAATCCCCGATATAAATTATCGCCTAACCGTAATGGTAGACTATCAATCTCCAGTGCTTGGTACACAACATGCGAGCATGTATCATATCGGCGAATTTAATAAAGAGATTGCAAGTTGTAGAACTTTTGTTTTTTTGAGAGAGCTCGAGTATTTAGCGACAAATAATCTCATCAAAGGAGGTGATTTAGATAATGCCATTGTATTGGTAGACCGAATCGATGTGAGTAAAGACGAATTAACCAAATTGGCGAAATTGCTAGGAAAAGAAAACCTTGAAATTTCCATCGATTCAATTGGAGTTTTAAATAGCACAAAGCTCCAATACGAAAATGAACCTGCAAGGCATAAACTTTTGGATATTGTCGGTGATCTTGCTTTGATTGGAAAACCTTTGAAAGCTCATATTCTTGCTGCAAGACCGGGACATTCAGGAAATGTACGATTTGCTAAAGTGCTAAAAGATCAAATTAAAAAACAACAAAACGAAGGGAAATTTTTCGATTTAACAAAAGATCCAGTTTATAATATCAACGATATTGAAAAGATGTTACCCCACCGCTATCCCTTTTTAATGGTGGATAAGATTATGGATATCCAGGAAGAATCTATTATTGGAGTGAAGAATATCACGATGAATGAACCTATTTTTACAGGTCATTTTCCGGGTAATCCAGTATTTCCAGGAGTTTTGCAAATTGAGGCTATGGCGCAAGTAGGTGGAATTTTCGCTTTAAGTAAAGTGGAAGATCCTCACCTCTACTCTACTTATTTTATGAAAATTGATAAGGTAAAATTTAAGCAAAAAGTACTCCCTGGCGATACAGTAGTGTTTGAATTGAAATTATTATCTCCAATTCGCAGAGGTTTAGTTGAAATGGGTGGACAAGCCTATGTAAACGGAAAAGTGGTTATGGAAGCAGAAATGTTAGCACAAGTGATAAAAGACAAAGAAGCATGAGTATTAGTAACTTAGCTTCCGTTTCTAAAAATGCTACGCTTGGAAAAAATGTTGTAGTACATCCATTTGCCACAATTCATGATAATGTGGTAATTGGGAATAACTCCATAATTCATCCGAATGTGGTGATTTATCCAGGAGCGAAAATTGGAGAAGACTGTGAAATTTTTCCATGTGCGGTGATTGCCGTTATCCCTCAAGACCTGAAATTTGATGGAGAAGAAACTACCGTTGAAATTGGTAATAATACTAAAATTAGGGAGTGTGTTACTATCCATCGTGCTACAAAAGACAAATGGGTAACTAAAATTGGTGATAACTGTTTGCTGATGACTTATGTCCATGTTGCTCACGATTGTCAAATTGGTAATAATGTGATATTGGCAAGTTATACAGGTCTTTCAGGACATGTAACTATAGACGATTGGGCAATTCTAGAAGGAAAAGTGGCCGCGCAACAATTCGTACATATCGGAAAACACACCTTTATTGGTGGCGCTAGTTTAATTCGTAAGGATGTTCCGCCGTACATAAAAGCTGCAAGAGAACCTTTGACATTTGCTGGGGTTAATTCCGTTGGCTTGCGAAGACGAGGCTATTCAGACGATGTGGTGCGCGAGATAGAAGATATTTACCGAACCTTGTATATTCAAAACAGCAATCTTTCTAAAGGAATTGAGAGTGTCAGAAGCAGTATGCCTTCAAGCACAGCTATTCGAGAAATATTAGAATTTATTGAAAAGTCAGATAAAGGCGTAATACGCGGGATGATTTAACATGTTTCATCGAGGGGAAATAGTAGAATTAGAAATTACGGACTATGCTTTTGGAGGTCGCGGTATAGCAAAAATTGAGACTGAAAATGGAAAGTTTATAGTTTTTGTCGATAATACCTTCCCAGGACAATTAGTGAAAGCCAAAATCGATGTGAAGCGAAAACAACATGCCGAAGCTAAACTAATTTCAGTAGTTAAACGTTCTCCTTTCGAAACAAGTAGTGAATTTCAAGAAATATCAGGTGGACCATACATTCGAGTACCTGTGGAGAAACAAGAGGAAGTCAAAAAGGCATCTACATTAGATACATTTTCACGCTTATCAGGAATCAAACAAATAGAAACGCTATTCGATAACTTTATTTCTTCTCCCTCTCATTATTTTTATCGAAACAAAATGGAATATTCATTTTCTTCTATTCAACATTGCATGGATACCGATGAAGATATTGATGATGCATTTGCTCTTGGTTTTAAGCGACGGGGCACATGGTGGAAGGTAGAGAATTTAGATATACCATCTGGAATGTTTGATGAAGAGTGGGAAACGAAACTGAAGGAAATAAGAAATTATTTAAAAGCAACTAACCTGCCCGCTTGGCATCCACCAAAAAAAACAGGATTCTTTCGGCATATTGTGGTCAGAAAGTCATTTCACTCTGGAAAATTATTAGTGAATTTAGTTTCCTCATCTGAAGGAATTGAAACATTTGATGCTTACGCATTTGGAGATTTTCTCAAAGTTCAGTTCGGAGAAAGGATTGCAGGATTACAACATACTATAAATGATAATGTTGCAGATCGTTCAAAAATTGAAAACGGAAAGAATAATCAAATTTTTGGAGATAAAACAATTAAAGAATCTTTAGCAGGACTTGAATTTCAAATCAGCATGGAGAGTTTCTTTCAAACAAATCCGCAGTGTGCAGAAAAGTTATACGCTAAGGCTTTGGACTATCTCTTTGAATCGGACTTTGCTCAAGACGATGTGCTAATGGACTTATTTTGTGGCACAGGTACTATCGGGCAACTCATGAGACAACGGAATAAAAATGTTCGCATTATAGGCGTTGATATAGTAAACGAAGCTATTGAAGACGCACGAGAAAATGCCCGACGCAATAATCTTAACAACCTCCAATTTTTCGCTGAAGATGCGGGAAAATTTCTAAAGTCGCACCCAGAATACCAAGGAAAAATAGCCGGTATTATGCTTGACCCGCCACGAGCAGGAATTGCACCAAAAACACTACAAAAAGTAGTAGACCTAGGAGCAAAAACTATCGTTTATATCTCCTGTAATCCATCCACGCAGGCAAGAGATGCTTCACTGTTACTAGATGCCGGATATACCTTAGAGAAAATAAGTTTAGTAGATCAATTTCCGCACACCGGACACGTAGAATCTATTGCTAAATTCACAAAAAATGAGAATTGAAATCATCTGTATTGGCGACGAATTACTCATTGGTCAAACCATTAACACAAATGCTTCTTGGCTCGGTCAAACCTTTAGTTCCATAGGTGCTCAAGTGGTTAAAAGCTCGTGTATTGCCGATGATAAAAACGAAATTATTTCCGCGCTTAATCATGTATCCGAGGGCATCCACGCGGTCATTATTACCGGCGGTTTAGGTCCAACAAAAGACGATATTACCAAACATACGCTGTGCGAATATTTTAACACAGAATTGGAGATTCATGCACCTACGCTAGAGAAAATTCAAGCATTTTTTGCAGCAAGAAATCGTCCCATGTTGGAATCCAATAACCTGCAAGCGGCGTTACCAAAAGATTGCACTATTCTAACCAATAATTACGGTACGGCAGCAGGCATGTGGTTCGAAAAAAATGGACTCATTTACATAAGTTTACCCGGTGTCCCGTATGAAATGAAAGGAATCATTTCCGAAGAAGTTGTGCCAAGATTTCAAGAACGTTTTCAGTTAAATTCTATTTACCACAAAACAGCGTTAACACAAGGCTTAGGTGAATCATTTCTTGCCGAAAAAATTAAAGATTGGGAAGAAGCCCTGAAGGTTCAAAAATTAAGTTTAGCTTATTTACCGTCTCCCGGAATTGTTAAATTGAGAATAACTTCTTTCAAAGGTCAACGCGATGCTTTGTTAATTGATCGTTACATGTCGGAGTTAAATCTGTTAATTCCTGAATATTTTTATGGATTTGATGACGATACACTACCAAGTGTAATTGGCGGCATATTAAAGGAGAAACGCAAAACTGTTGGAACCGTTGAGTCGTGCACTTCAGGTTTGCTTGCAAGTCAACTAACAAGTATACCTGGATCATCTGCCTATTTTTTAGGAAGTATCCTTTCCTACAGCAATGATTTGAAAATGAATTTGGTGGGTGTTAAAAAAGATACACTTGAAAAATTTGGAGCGGTAAGTGAGCAAACCGCAATTGAAATGGCCGATGCAGGTAGAAAAATTTTAGGAGTCGATTTTTGTATTTCCACAACTGGAATCGCTGGACCTGATGGAGGAAGTGTAGAAAAACCTGTTGGTTTAGTTTGGATCGGAATTTCTTCTGAAAACGGAACATTTGCAAAAAAATACAGATTTGGTGATCATCGTGAGCGCAACATATTAATGACCATTCTAAGTGCTCAAAATCTGCTAAGACTTAATCTCTAGGTTATTTTTTTACCGGCAATTTATAGGTGTATTGCAACATGAGTTGTCTAGGGGCCTCAATTTTTAGCGGGCGCAAGGAGTATGATCGATTAAAGATATTACTACCAATTAAAGCAAACTTATGGTTATCAGACACGTTGTAAGAAATTCTTGCATCAAAAATCCAATTGCCAAAACGGTGGGAATTGAAATAATCCATATAACGTAAATCTTGCAACCAGTTTCCAATATCTGAGGTTGTATCGGTAGTAAGTTCCTCGAAGTCCTTGATAATCGCATCCATGTTGACTATTTTCGAGAAATATTTGGCACTCGCACCAATAGCAAATTTTTCTTTGTAGGTGTATTCAGCGTCCAATTTTACATTGTGCAAAAATCTATACTTCAATATTCCTTTTGAATTATCCAATGACGTTGAATTATAGGTAAAAACTCGATTTAAAGAATCCGTGGCATAGACATAATCCGGTGTTAATGTCTTTGGAACAATATAATTATAGCCTAATAAAAACGTCATAGAAGATTTCTTAGAAAACTTTGCTTGCCCGGCGAACGAAGCATCAATACCTGTGACGCGAGATTGACCGGTATTCAAAAACATAAAGCCTGCACTCTTTCCTAATGTTTGTGTATCTCCCGTAAACGTGCGCCAAATTCCAAACATATATTCTATCGTGTTTTGATATTCTTGCCAAAAAGCCGCAATATCTAAATATCCCATTACGCCTCCAAGTTTTAACCCTTGTTTAATTCCAATTTCAGCATTCCACGAACTTTCTGGCTTTAAGTTTGGATTCGGGAAAACCCCAAAATTACCTACACCCGTTTTAATGAACCTTTCTGTGATGGTAGGAAATCTGAAACCCTGTCCATAAGAACCCCTAAGGTACGTCTCTTGATATAACTTTAAATTGGCTCCTGCTCGAAATATCGGTTTGGTCGCGGTAATGGAGTCATTGAGTTGAAAATATTCCAATCGACCACCGGCAGACATATTCAGTGATTTATTGTACTTACTTTCTAATTGAGCGTATGCAGATACATTCAGAAGTTGGTTTGTTGGGGATCCTGATCCAACATAAATATTGGCAAATGAATTTGTAAATGTTGAGGTTATTCCGCCGACGAAATCGAGATTTTTTAATTCCGGATAACTTCGTTGAAACATGTAATCGCCGTAATAGGTGGTTGAACGGTTGGACTGATTAGCGCTCATTTGATTGTCGACATGTAAGATGCGTGTTCTAAAATAATGCTTACCATCAGTCTGAGTAAGTAGTTGGACAAACGGATCTACATTAAAAATCACTTGATCTTGCATAAAAACAGCACCCGGATATGCACGGTAAAGTCCTGTGGAATCGTTTAACCAAGCCAAAGGCATATTGGTATGTTGTAACATGAAATTGCCATTAACCCCATAATTCAAGCCGCTTACTTTTTTAGATCGATAGCGTAAGTTAAAATTTATTCTTCCACGCTTGGATACCATTTCTTGTTCCGTGAAATTTGTAATGGTATCAGGAAAAACAGTTGCTACGATTGAATCTGTTATGGGTGGACCAATATAACCATGATCCATATTCAAATTTCCACCAACAACAACATCCAAATTACCATAAGCCTTTGAATGTAAAAAATTAAGTCCGTGAATACCTGGATAATTTTGCCACCATTTGGAACCATCCACTGATGGCGGAGTATAAGCTCCTGAATACGCAACTATTTTAGTTAGAGGTTTTGATGTCGGGTAAGCCGTGCGAATATGAACGGAACCACTTAATGCAGAACTTCCTGATAACACTGATGCTGCGCCTTTTATAACCTCAACTTGCGAAATATTTTCTACCGGAATAAACCCCCATTCCGGTCGACCAGCATCTCCCGAAAGCATAGGCATATCATCCACAATAACCGCAACTTTTGAACCTACGCCAAAAGTAAATCCACTACCTCCACGTATTTGAGGTTCGCCATCTAAAATATTAAGTCCCGGGGTTTGATCTAAGGCTGTTTCAATACTTCTTGTATTTTTATTTTCAATAAGCTCAGGACGCAACACTAACATTGTAACCGTTTGTTCCTCTAGAGGTTTATCGAATTTTCCTACGCGTAAGTCAACTTGTTTTAAATCTTTCACAAAACCTTTCAATGTAATGTTTAATTTTTGGGTTTGATTGGCCACAACATTCACCGATAAGGTATCGGTTTGCATTCCTGTAAACCTAACAATTAAGCGACATGATCCGGAAGGAACAGTTAACTGATAAAATCCATTAGCGTCTGTGTTTGCTCCTATCGTGACATCCTTTCTGTAAATGACAGAAGCACCGGGCAAGGGTTCGCCTTTTTCATTACGAACTATCCCCTCTATTGATCCATTTTGACCAAATGCTAAGCAGGATAAAAAACTAAATAAAACGAATAGGCCTCGCATTTGTTAATAGGCCATTACTTTAAATGATTTCATAGAATCAGGGGAATGAATAAAGTATATTCCACTCTTTAATTTTAAATGGTTCGCATTTTCAGCCTCAACTTCATTAAGAAGTGTTCCATCGACATTATAAATTGTCAATTTCCCAGAAATATTTTTCAGATTTAAACCATTGTTATAGGAAATGAAGGATTGCATTGATTCTTCTTCAATTCCGGAAGTTTGATTAATCACAAGTGTAACATTGGCTTGATCACAAGTGGCAGGAGAATCACCGTCACAAACTTGGTAGTTGAAATTATCTGCACCAAAAAATCCTGTGTTTGGTGTATATGTTACTGTTCCATCCATGTTAGCTGTGGCTACTCCATTTTGAGCTTGTTGAACAATTGTAACCGTTGAAACCGAGATGTTATTTTCTGGATCTGAATCATTTGCTAAAACATTAATCGTAACTGCGTTATTTTGATTTGTTGAGGAAGCATCGTCATTAGCAGACATTTGTTGATTGGTTGTCCCTGAATTATAAATCAATTCTATGTCATCCACAAGAATTTCATCATTGGCCATTCCTCCCCCTGGCGTTTTGTTTGTTGTAAAAGTCACTAAAATAAATGCTGGATTTGGTGGTGGTGAACCTACTACATAGTTAAATGGAACTGAAATTCGAACCCACGAACCGCCTGTTCTAACATAATTTCTTTCTGCCCTTGCCACTACATGTGATGTAGAATTTACGTCAATTGGGTCTCGTAAATCATAGGCATCATGCAAGACAGCGTGAACACGAGCCGAATCTGATACATTCGCAGCCGTATATTTCACCCAAAACACCAATGAATCAGGACTAGCGGTTAACGCTTCTGAAAAATTTGCATCAGCAGTCAACGAAATGTTGTAATTATTTGGATCGTTAGGTGTTGTACTCCCCATATTAATTCTTCCTAAGGTCATATTACCATTTGCCACAATGCCAAGTGTTGACTTAGCCCATACTCTAGCGCAATATTGACCTGTAGCTCCCATTCTGATAGCTGTAGATCTTTGAACTTGCTGTGACGCAAAGGAAGTAAAACTTCCTTGTCCGGATTTAAAACTATTCCAGTTGGTTGGTTCCTCTGTTGAAATTCCGACATTGTCCCATAATTCCATATCCGAATTACCAATTTGTTGTGCAGGAAATGAAAATATAGAGAAGAATACTAAAAATAGACCGTAAATGTTTTTCATATTAATTATAATTTAAGAACAAATATAAAAATTTGAAGGACTGTCAAATATGAAACTTTTCAACATTCGAAACCGATTGCTTACCTTTGACCTAAATTCCTAAAGTTATCTAATATGAGCCTATTACCCGTAATGGAATATTTTCACACCATTCAAGGAGAAGGTTTTCACACTGGAAGGAGTGCTTTTTTTATTAGACTAGGAGGCTGTGATGTGGGATGTGTATGGTGCGATGTAAAAGAAAGTTGGAATGTAGCAGCTCATCCGAAACTTTCAACAGAAAAATTAATTGATATTGTTAAGAATTCACAAGCAGAATTCGTTGTCATCACGGGAGGAGAGCCTGCTATGCACGACTTAACTGATTTAACCAATCGTTTGCGTAATCAACAAATTTATTCTGCCATAGAAACTTCGGGCTGTTATCCCTTACTCGGTGAAATTGATTGGTATTGTTTCTCACCAAAAAAATTCAAAGCTCCGTGTAATGAAGCGTATGAAAAAGCTAACGAATTGAAGGTAATTATCAACCATAAAAGCGATTTGGAATGGGCAGAAATGCATGCAGAAAAAGTCTCGAATGATTGTCTTTTATACTTACAACCCGAATGGAGTAACTTAGAAAGAAATACTGAATGGATTGTATCTTATGTAAAAAGTAACCCTAAATGGAAAATCTCGTTACAAACACATAAGTATATGAACATTCCGTAATGACACCAATTCGTATCCACTTTTTAATTTTTATAATTTGTTTCTTAAGTGCGGTTTCATATAGTCAGTTCACGTACAGTACAAAAAGTAAAAAGGCCGTAAAATTATATGAAAAAGCACGATTAGCACCCAATACGCTAGACCCCAACACAAACCTACCAGACTACAACAGCGGACTAGTATTTTTGATGAAAGCTCTCGATAAAGACCCAAATTTTGTTGAGGCACATTTACTCAAAGCAAGATATCATGAGGCTCAAAGAAACTATACTGATGCCATAAAGCATTACAACACTGCACTTTCTATAAAACCAGACCACAGTTTAATTAGTGCTACCAATTTTGATCTCGCTTCCCTTCAAATCGCAATAGGAGATTATGAAAATGCTCTAAAAAATATTGAGGTTTTTTTAAGAAATCCGGAAGCCCCTAAGGAATGGTTTGGTTCGGCATATAAAATTCAAGCTAGCGCAAAATTTGCCAAAAATGCCATTCAAAATCCAAAACCTTTTAACCCCATAAATATTGGCCCACAGATAAATACGTCTTTTGCAGAGTATTTTCCAACCTTAACCGTTGATGGAAAAACTTTGTTATTTACCCGATTACTTCCTGTTCCAGGTGGAGATAAACGCGATAGATCAGACGAGCAAGAAGATTTCTTTTATTCCAATTTTGTGGAAAAGGAATGGACAAAATCAATAGCACTTCCCAAAAACATAAACACTGAAAACAACGAAGGAGCGCCGAGTATTGCTCCAGACGGAAAAGGATTAATTTTTGTAGGTTGTTCCGATGCCTCCGGGCAATATTATGGTCCAAACAGAACCGGAAAAGGAAGTTGTGACTTATTTTACACAAAGAAAATTAGTAATCGTTGGACAGATCCTGTCAACTTACCTGGAAAAATAAATTCCGCTAATTGGGAAACACAACCATCCTTATCTGCCGACGGCAAAACACTTTATTTTATTAGAGGAGTGAGAGGAAAAGACGGAAAAAGAAATGCAGATATCTATGTTTCTTTTTTACAAAACGACGGTACGTGGGGAGAAGCCAGACCATTACCTAACCACATCAATACACCCCAAGCAGAGGAATCTGTTCACATACATCCCGATGGTAAGACACTATATTTCGCCTCAAGAGGACATATTGGAATGGGTGGTTCGGACTTATATGTCACTAGACTTGATGAAAATGGAAATTGGTCAAAACCAGAAAATTTGGGTTATCCAATTAATACACTTTATGATGAAAATTCTCTGATGGTCTCTCCAACAGGAGAAATCGCCTATTTTGCCTCAGATAGAAGTGGCGGTTACGGAAATCTTGATTTGTACTACTTTGAATTACCTATTGAATTACAACCCACTAAAACTTATTATTTCGACGGTTATGTATTTGATGAAAAAACGTCGAATCCAATTCCTGGGCACTTTGAATTACGAGATTTAACATCTGGTAAAACGGTAATTATTTCAGATGCAGACGCTGTAGATGGTACTTTTACAGTAGCATTGCCTATAAACAAATCCTACGCAATTCAAGTTACCTATCCTGGCTACTTTCCATACTCGTTGCATTTCGATATGAAATTAGCAGAGGATCAACAATCGTATCACCTGAATATCCCATTAAATCCTCTTACCAGTAAAAAAGAGAATGTTCTGGCTAATGTTTTTTTTGATCTTAATAAATCAACATTAAGAGAAGAATCTAAGATTGAATTGAATGAATTTGCCAACTATTTACTACAAAACAAAGCGTTGAAAATTGAACTCGGGGGACATACTGACTCTCGAGGAAATGCAATGGAAAACACAAAATTATCCACCGAAAGAGCCAAGTCTGTTCACGACTACCTCATTACGAAAGGGGTACCTTCTACTCAATTAAGTTATAAGGGATATGGATCTACGCTACCCATTTATTCTGATGAAGTCATTGATAAAATGAAAAGTGAGAAGGAAAAAGAAAAAGCGCATCAAGCAAATCGCAGAACTATTTATAAAGTGATTAACTAATGAAATTTCTGAGGTTAATAAGAATCACCAATTTATTAATCATCATCCTAACGATGGTTGGCGTTGCAGATTACCTGTTAATCATGCACAACTATCAAAAGGTAAATTTCAATTTTCTAGATTATTCTTTGTTGGTTTTTTCTACCGTGTTGATAGCAGCTGCAGGTAATATGATCAATGATTATTTTGACATCAAAGCGGACCGCGTAAACAAACCTGATCGCTTAATAGTGTCGAAATATATTAAGAAACGTTGGGTTATTATTTTACACTGGACATTTAATGCCATTGCTTTTCTTATTGGTGTTTATCTTTCCTATCATTATAAAACACTCGTTTTTGCTTTTGTTCAATTAGTTTCCATTAACATGCTTTGGTTCTACAGTATCTATTTTAAGAAAAAACTTCTTCTTGGTAATGGGATGATTGGTTTGCTCACCACGCTTGTTCCATTACTTTCCGTTTGGTTTTTTTCAGTTCTTAATGAATCTCAAGTTACGCATTCACCATTCCATGAAAATACCTGGTCTCATGTGATGCATTATAATTTTATCTATTTGCTAGCGATATGCGCCGGAATTCAGAACTTCGGACGTGAAATAGTTAAAGATGCGGAAGACATTGAGGGAGACAAATTAATTCAAGTCAAGTCACTGGCCATGAAATTCGGCGGACGAGTTTCGGTACTAATTGCTTTGTATTTTATTCAACTCTCCACAATTCTTGGTGTACTGTTTTTTTGGAAAAATACAGAAATATTAAACGGTTATGAAATTTACTTTTTGGGGATAGCTTCCACACTGAATGGTATCCTCCTTGTCATATATTTATTCAACAAGAAAATTAAAATAAGAACGGTTCATTTGATTTTAAAACTCACCATGTTCATCGGATTATGTTCACTTTTTAGCGTATTTATTCGATGAAAATTATTCTTGGTTCTGCCTCTCCTAGAAGACAAAGCTTGTTGAAAGATTTAGGTTATTCATTTGAAGTAATTACACCTGACATAGAAGAGGTTGTTGAGCCTAACGTACCAATAGAAGAAGTTGCCGTTGACCTTGCCACTAAAAAAGCTCTTCACTTACTTCCAAATTTAGCGAAAGAAAACATTCTCATCTGCGCAGATACTGTTGTGGTTTTCGAGCAAACGATTCTGGGTAAACCTGCAAACAGAGAACAAGCTGTGGAATATTTAACCATGCTCTCTGGTAATGAACACCGAGTTATCACCGGAGTTGCTATAATGAGTTTAGATAAATCAATTCAATTCAGTGACATTACACAGGTTAGGTTTAAAATCCTTTCGAGCGATGAGATTCACCATTACGTTGATCATTTCAAACCTTATGATAAAGCTGGTGCCTACGGAATTCAAGACTGGATTGGTCTCATTGGAGTTGAAAGCATTAAAGGCTCCTACACAAATGTCATGGGACTACCCACACAGCTTTTAAATGAAAAACTAAAATCGTTTTAATTCTTCACCAAACGTTTGGTTATCGTACCATTTGAAGACGTTAACATCACCAAATAAATTCCGGGTGCTAAATGATTTACATTAATATACAATGTTGTTTGTCCGTTTATTTTCTCAACACTCAAGGTTTTACCATTCATGTCTTGAATCAATAAATTTCCAATCAAAGCAGAAGTAAAAATCGACACTTTCGCAAAATCAGAGGCAGGGTTTGGAATCAATTCAAAATTCACGAATAATTCGTTTGAAATTCCAAGTATACCATCAACACCATCGCAATTTTCGTCAATTCCATTGCCTGTTGCATCCGTTGCGTTTGGATTTATTTGACCATTCGTATCATCGCAATCTTGGTTGTTCGTGCTAAATCCAGGACCTGGTATTTCACAAAAACTCAATCCGGTTGAACCAGTACCAAAGCCATCATTGTCAGCGTCTGTGTAATAAGTAATAAAGTTTAATCCTTCATCAATGCTTCCATCACAATCATTATCAACTGCATCGCAAATTTCTGTTGCCCCTGGATAAATTTGATTGTTGGAATCGTCACAATCCGTTGAAGATAACACAAAATTATTGCTTGGAGGAGTGCATCCCAAAAATGAATTTACTAAATCTCCAAAGTTATCGTTATCAGAATCCAAATACCAAACAGTATTTGGATTTATTAATAAATCGGCATCATTACAATCGTAATCATTCGATACAAAACCAACTGGTTGTTCGCATGTGGAAACAGTTGAATTTACATTTCCAAAACCATCTCCATCGGAGTCCTCATAAAAGGTGATTGGGTTAAGGCATGGCATTGTCCAGGACAAGGTTAAATCATCAATGGCTAATCCATGATCAGAGCCTGCATGGTCAGGATCAAACCAACGAAGCATAATGAACGAACCATTTGGAATTATTAAATTGGGAATGTTACCAGACAAAACAACCCTGTTTAAAGGATCATTACCATCTATAGCCCCAGGATTAAGCGTGTTGGTTGGGCTTATGGCATTCAAACTAACTACTGCCGTCCAACCTGTATTTGTTGTTGGTGTTAAGTTTGAAATTGAACCGGATGACAATTGGTACCAAAATGATAATGTATCAGCAGTTATTTTACCCCCGTTCCTCCATTGCTCCATAGTATATGAAACATTTAGGTTAGTAATCTCTTGACCAGAAGTATTTTGCAATAATATCCCATGAGCAAAATCACCTCCAAATGAAGAGTTGCCAGATCCAATAGTTCCCAATGCACGCTCATTTGAACCTGAGGCACCAAAACTATATAAACCTCCGCTCGATGAACTACCAGTTCCTGCCGCATAAAGGGTGCTTGTTGATGTCCGCTGTGAAAATATATTCTGAACTGTACTGTTATCAACCCAATCATTTACAGACCCACTGTTTAATAGCGCATCAAAGTTTTGAGTGAAAGAACCTGATCCAGATATTATTACTTGGGTAAATCCTTTGGTAAAAAATAGGATGAATAACAGAAGAAATAAATTTTTCATTTTATTTTTTTTTCAAAAATAGGCATTGAATTTCAAATTGATATTATTTTAAAAACAAAAAAGGCGACAGAAGCCGCCTTTGTTTATAACTTATTTCAAGTTGTTAATTATGCTTGTGGAGCTTCTGGTTGACGCTCTGGTTTTGGCAAAAGAACTTTTCTTGAAAGTTTCCATTTCTTAGTTTTCGGATCTTTTCCAACAACTTTAAAATCAAGAACATCACCTTCCTTAACAACATCTTCCATTTTCGCAACTTTATCCCAGTTGAATTCTGAAATATGGATCAAACCGTCTGTTCCTGGTAAAATTTCAACGAAACAACCAAAATCTTTTACGGATTTAACTTTTCCTGTATATGTTGCACCTTCTTCAACGGTCGGAGGGAAAGCAATTAATCGGATTCTACGAATGGCTTCGTTCATATCATCGCCATTGTTTGAAAGAATTTGAACTCGACCTTCTCCTGTTGGCAACTCTTCAATTGTGATAGTTGTATGTGTTTCTTTCTGTAAACCTTGGATGATTTTCCCACCAGGTCCGATAATCGCACCAATCATTTCATTTGGAACGTTAAACGCTTCAATTCTTGGAGTTTGCGGTTTCAAAGATGCTCTTGGCGCAGGCATTGTTTCAGTGATTTTACCCAAAATATGTAAACGTCCTGCTTTTGCTTGTTCTAATGCTTGAATTAAAACTTCGTATGGCAAACCATCTACTTTGATGTCCATCTGACAAGCCGTAATTCCTTTTGCTGTTCCTGTAACTTTAAAGTCCATATCACCTAAATGATCCTCGTCACCTAAAATATCAGAAAGTATTGCAAATTTACCCTCGTCAGCTACTAATCCCATAGCGATTCCAGAAACTGGTGCTTTGATTTGAACACCTCCGTCCATTAATGCCAATGTTCCAGCGCAAACCGTTGCCATAGAAGACGAACCATTTGATTCTAAAATATCAGAAACGATACGAATTGTATAAGGATTTTCATCAGGAAGTACATTTTTCAAAGCTCTCAACGCTAAATTTCCGTGACCTATTTCTCTTCTTGACGTTCCACGAAGCGGTTTTGCTTCTCCCGTTGAGAATGGTGGGAAGTTATAATGCAACAAGAATTTTTCAGTTCCCGCAAATGTCGCTCCGTCAATCAATTGCTCGTCCATTTTACCACCTAGTGTAAGTGTCGTTAAGGATTGCGTTTCACCTCTTGTAAATACAGCAGAACCGTGCACCATTGGCAAATAATCAACTTCCGCCCAAATTGGTCTAATTTCATCAAAGTTACGTCCATCTAAGCGCTTGCGCTCATTTAACATGACCCAACGAACTGCTTTTTTCTTAACTTCTGAAAAATAGGGAGAAATAAATTTTCCAACTTCTGCCAATTCTTCCTCAGAAAATGCAGCTTTAACTTCTGCTTTGATTTCTTCAAACAATTCGGTTCTCTTAGCTTTATTTGCTAATCCCATGCGAGCAACATCCTTACATTTATCCATCGCAAGTTCGTAAACCTTCGCCTTAACCTCTTCGTTGTGTGTCTCATGCGAATATTCTCTCTTCGGATTTGCTGTTGGAATTTCAGCTGCTAAGTCCAATTGGAATTGACATTGTTCTTTAATTGCGGCATGAGCAATTTTGAAAACTTCCACCAATTCAGCTTCGGAAATTTCTTGCATTTCACCTTCTAACATGTTGATGTCTTTCATCGTTCCGGCAATAACCACATCGATATCTGACAATGCCATTTCAGCCATTGTTGGATTGATGATATACTGGCCGTCCACACGCCCAACTCTTACTTCTGACATTGGACCATTAAATGGAATATTTGACACCGCAATTGCTGATGAAGCTGCCAATCCACAAAGTGCATCTGGATTATTAACTCCGTCATACGACATCAATTGAATCATTACCTGAACTTCTGCGTGATAATCATCTGGGAATAATGGACGTAAAGCACGATCCACTAAACGCATCACCAAAATTTCAGTTTCAGATGGACGCGCCTCTCTTCTGAAGAATCCGCCTGGGAATCTACCGGCTGCCGCATACTTTTCACGGTAATCAACTGTTAACGGTAAAAAATCCACACCATCTTTCGCGTCTGGTGCGGCAACTACTGTTGCTAATAACATAGTGTCGCCCATGCGCACCACTACAGACCCATCAGCCTGTTTTGCCAATTTTCCGGTTTCAACGCTTATCTCCTTGCCGCCGGTAATCATTGACTTTCTTAAACCTATATTCATTTTTATTTATTTACTTATTTAATTCGAAATGAGATTGGGTTTCCCCCTTTGAAGGGGGCAGAGGGGGATGAATTGAATTTAATATTATTATCTTCCTTTTAACCAAATTTCCCGCTCTTTCAAATTTTCATTTCCTTTATTCTTTATGTCAAACAAATGCTTTATTGTCACCTCTCTCACTCTCTCCTCAAGGAGAGAAGCAAAATTTTTCGTACTTACGGAATAGGTTTCAATACAATTCAAACAAAAAAAAGACACCCGACCAAAGCCGAATGTCCCCTCTCAATAAAATCATTTCGTTTCTTAGCGAATGAATTAACGACGTAATCCTAACTCTTTTACTAATGCACGATATTTTTCAATGTCTTTACCCTTTAAATAATCTAAAAGACTACGACGCTTACCAACAAGCAACTGAAGTGCTCTTTGCGTACCATAATCTTTACGATTTTTCTTTAAATGCTCTGTCAAATGACTAATTCTAAATGAAAACAATGCGATTTGACCTTCGGTTGAACCGGTGTTAGTTTCAGAACCCCCGTGTTTAGCGAAGATTTCTTTCTTTTTTGTTGAATCTAAATACATTCCAATATTCTTTAAATAATTATTATGTAGTACTTGAGCTTTTCAAATACGATGCAAATATACGTGTTTTTTTTCAAAAAAAAAGGCCTCTCTCGAGGCCTTAAACAATTTTATTTGAGTTATACTGATTTTACCGGCCAGTATGGATTTTTGATAAAGTTTAAGAAGGTTGAACCTAAACCGTACAATCCGCTATAAATAGCAATTGAGATGTACATGTTAATTAAAATTAAAATAACCGAACAAAAAGCATATCCAACCTCTACTAATCCTGACATACTTTGAACGTGGCCTTCATGACTAATTTCCCAAGAAGTCATTCCTTTTAACATAGTGTCTGCTAAATTTTCAAAACCAAAAAAGTAAGCAAAATCTGAAGCAGCAGTCATTGGTATATTGTACATCCACTTAATTACTGTTTCATCCATACAAGAACTTACATAATCCATTTTAATATCAGCAGCAATGTGAATCAATGAAGTTAATGCCGCAAACAATGCTGAAAGAGCCAATAATTGACCAACTAACTTTATATTCGCCAAGATAAAATCTCTAAAAACAAATACCAATATAGGTTCCGTAGAAGTGGCTAAAGACTCTCCAGCATTTCTTATTGCTTGAGCCATTGGAAACGCAGCATAAAGCCAAATAATTGACCCTAAAACAACTCCTGCTGAATCTTTACCCTCTAAGTCTTTCAAACCATCATGAATAAACGGATCGATAAAATTATAAACTGCACAAAGTAAAAATATTAGAGATGCAACTTGGTAAGATAATCCTACCCATTTGTTTGCATTACCTTCAACATCATTTAATGTTGAATTAATTGTGTTTACCTGAAGAATACCTTCAGCCATTTTCGGAGCATCAGTCACCGTTTTAATTAAATTTTCCATATTAGTTTTATTAAAGTTTGTTAAATATAATTAAAAATGTGAAGTAAACAATTATTGAAGGAATTATAGTTATCAACAATGCGCAGTCAAAAACACATATTTCACATTGTTTGGTTATTCAAAAAACAATGCATTGCTGAAGAGTTGCTTTCCTTGTTCCCAAAATCCTCTGAACAATGGATTATCGACAAGAAAGGTAATATTACCGCGACCGTAAGAAGTTTTTCCGGCAACTAACGCGTTAGATTGGTTATTCAAAACTTTATATCCGACGAAACCATTTTCTGGTTGTGCAATTTTATCAAGTCGAATAACTCCAGCATCTTTCAATTGATAAGCAGTTGATGAAAGTTTTAAGGTGTGGTACTTATTCAACCCGAAGGACAATGGGTGTGAATTGTCTAGCTGCGTATTAAAAATTGCTCCAATTATGGTTGAACTAATTTGTTCTCTTTCGAATTGCCCATATCCTATACCACTTGTTGAGTCTTTAAGTTCCTTCTCAGATATACCAAATTCCTCTTTACAAAATCCAGTTGCGCTATTCCCCATCACAATGGCATGTCCTCCATCTTTTACCCAATTTAAAAACGTTTGATTTTCAGATAATCCATGTTGACCTTCAGGAATTATTAATGTATTGATATTTTTTAATGAGCGATCTAAGTCAGATTGCCAAATAAGGTGTGCACTGCACTTCAATTGCTGTTCAAAAAAATGCCAAACTTCTCCAACGCTCAATGAAGAGAAATCTTCACCAATCATCAATCCAATAGTAGGAACTTCAATCGGTTTTACTGAATAAGAACCAAAATCTACCCCTTTGTCCACAAAACCAGATTTTATTGAGCTAACTGCTAACTGATGCTCATTGGCAATTTTAGTTAGTTGATTGATAAAATCAGACACCTTATTCTCAGTTCGCATGAAAATCAACGAGCCTTCATTGAACTTTTTACCTTGAGATTCAAAAGATTTCTCGTTGTAATAAACCCTCATACCCGCCTTAAGCGCTTGAGCAAGAAATTTTGCCGATTGAAACGAATTCCACTCCACAACATAGGCATATGCCGTCGGGTCAAGTGAATTTGTAATTACCGTTTTAACATAACTTCTTTTTCCTCCTTCTTTAACGTAGTCAGTGGAGGCCCAGCATTCCAAACCATAAGCAAAGGGTAAGGTCCAAGCAGAAATATCATAGGTTAGTGAATCCGACAAATATGTCTTTGGTTCAAATAACACATTTACTAAAGTACCCTTTGGCTGATTGGTCGAAATTATAACCTCTTTTCCAGTAAGTTTAACTTGTTCTTGTTTCTTGGAATTATAGTTATACCCTTTAGCGGAATTATTTTCTACAGACAAATTATACTCAACCTGATTATTATCAAGTAAGGTTAACAAGGACGCAAGCCGTTGATCTTCTCCTGACAAAATAAATGACTTGTATTTATAATTTTTGTTTCCGTGAAATGATTTAAACTCCTTAATTAACCTAGGTGTGTTTTTCGATGCCATTTCAACAGTCGATAAGCCGGTCGTGACATGATGTTGCACTCGATCAGTAAGTTTCAGCGTATCTCCAACCTGAGTAATAACAGCTAATCCAGCACGCCCACTTCCTCCTTGTTCATAAGTCATTCCAATTGAACCACTATATGTTGGATAGGTATCCCCATAACTTGGGTATAATAAGTCAAAAATTTCCTTAGAGAAATACATCCAACCTTCTTTATCAAAATAAGAAGCGTGATTTTTACCGATTTCCTTTTGAAAATCACGTTGCCAATTGGTAATTACCTCGTGGTAGGGCTCAGCAGCGGGAGGAAAATAGTATGGTTCGTTTATTCCTTGTTCATGGAAATCTACATGCACATGAGGTAACCACTGATTGTAAACTGCAACACGCTGTTTAGACTCAATTTGTGTCATCCATGCCCAATCTCGATTTAGATCAAATAAATAATGATTAGGCCTACCCCCTGGCCAAGTTTCATTATGTTCCGCTGAGAATGAATGAACGTCAAAAGGTGCATTTCCATATTGGTAATAGAAATTAACGTATCTATCTCTACCATCGGGGTTCAAACAAGGATCCATGATAACCAACACGTTTTTCAAATACTCTTTTTTATCCGTTACCAACCGATAAGCCGTTTCAATAGCAGCCTCTGTTCCCGAACTTTCGTTTCCGTGTACATTGTAACTGAGCCAAACAATTGATAAATTTTCTTTATCCAAAAGCGCGTGATTCTTTTTAATTCCTTCTAGATTTTTTATAGTTTCCTCTGTTCCAATAAAAACAGTAAGTAATTCTCTTCCTTCGTAGGTTTTTCCATAAGACTCAGTTTTTACCTCCTTAGGAAAGTTAGCTTCTAATGCCTGAAAATAGGAAACAACACGATCATGTCGCGTAAATTTAGTTCCTACAGGATAACCCAAAAACCGCTCAGGACTGAATTGACTAAAGCTAATGGTATTGAAACTTAAGAGAATTGAAAGTACAAAAAAGGTATTTTTCATATGTATTTAATTTGTTTTTTATCAGTCATTTGGAATTAGCTTCGCTGCTACCTCCGGTGGTCGCCATGATAGTTTCATAGGTAGTTAACTTCATTGCTTGCTTCGCAGTTAAATAAACTGTTTGCATGGCTATTCATATTGAAATTTATTTTTTGAATTAGTCGTCTGTTAGAAGCGGAATTCACAAAGTACATCTTTCAAATTAGGCAGCTAACCAATACAAAGGTAATCTTTTACAAAAAGGCATACAAAACGTCAAAAAATAAATACGAAAATAACACGTTAAAGGTTTAATTTTGCACGTAATGAAATTTAAGATTTTTCTAGTAATTATGCTTACTTCGCCTTTTTCGACGTTCGCTCAACTTGTAAAAATCAATGGTCAATGTATATCGAAGAACAACAAACCCTTACCTGGAGTACTGGTTGATGTATCCGTTTACAGAAGAAACACCTTTATAACTGATTCAGCAGGAACATTTTCCTTCTTTGCAAATCAAGGAGACACTTTGAAAATAAGGTATCGTTACGATGGACAAACGATTCGAAGGGAAAGCATTGTAAATGAAAATGAGGTTAAATTTTTGGAAATAATAAAGTTTGACGTTGCGAGCATTGGGCAAATAAACCTCTCGGAGGATAAAAAAGACCCTTTTGAAATTGAATACTTGAAACCTTTAGACTACCGAAAAATTACAGGTTCCGTCGAAAAGAGTCTAGTTTACAGCACACCCGCCACAAGTAATAATGAATTGACCTCTAACTACAATGTTAGGGGTGGTAATTATGATGAAAACCTTGTTTACGTAAATGGTTTTCAAGTTTATAGGCCATTTCTAACGCGAAGTGGACAACAAGAAGGAATGAGTTTTATTCATAGCTCGCTCGTACAATCTCTTCAGTTTTCAGCCGGAGGATTTCAAGCTAATTACGGAGATAGA
>Ga0214923_10003123_pt1 | contig 21112 bp, 9 predicted proteins | sample LL1510_MetaG_FD_177993 | JGI IMG/M metagenome (GOLD analysis project Ga0214923, IMG submission 177993) | Freshwater microbial communities from Lake Lanier, Atlanta, Georgia, United States - LL-1510 | ecosystem: Environmental > Aquatic > Freshwater > Lake | place: USA: Georgia | collected 2015-10-15
TGCAAGTAAGAAAATGATTTTGAATTCAGCATCAGGTTTTATTCCTAATTTTGCTTATAAACAAGCAGTAATGGGCTTAGAAGAAAGCATGAGCGGCAATAAAGCTATCTTCGATACAAAACCTTTCCCTCATATTAGAAATAGCAGTCAACCAACATTTAGTTCCGCAATTGCTGATCATGGTGGTTTAGGCAATGCCTTGAGCGATTCAATGAGAGGACAAAAAGCTGCTGGCTTAATGAGTGGAGGATTTGTGCCTAATTTTGGAAAAAAAGGTAGAGGTGGGAAAAAGGGTAAAAATACACAAACTAATGCTCCTGCATCAATGTCTAATGATGATATTGAAAGAGCTATTCAAGATTTTATATCTTCAGTACAAGCGGCAGAAGATAAAATGGGTCTAATTGAAAATGTAATTGGAGGTAGAACAAAACTTATAGATACCGAATTAGGTAAATTAAAAAATGCCCTTACTGCTGGAGGAGTGTCTGGTCAAAAACTTGATGCTGCAATGAATAAAGCTTCCAAAGAAATAAATAATCAACAGAGTAAATTTGCCAAGAGTTTAGCTTCGGCGAGTACTGCTATTTCGATTGCTGGTCCTATGTTAGCGGGACAGATAGAACAAATGGTTTTTGCAAATAGAGAAAGAACAGATATGACATCTGGCGAAAGAATTGGACAAGCTGCAATAAGCACTGGATTATCAGCTATTACAACAGGAGCAGGAATCGGTGCAGCTTTTGGTCCTTTTGGCGCTGCGATAGGTGGTGCAACAGGATTATTAATTGGTCTAACTAGCGCTATTGATGCAAGTAAACTAAGTGTAGAAGAACTTACTAAAATACAACAAAATAATATTAGCAAAGATAAAGATGCTTTGCAATCAGGTTCATCATATATAGATAATCAAAAAAGATTAAACGATCTAATTGCTAGTGGGGCTTCCGATAAGGATGTAAAAGAAGCTACACAAAAACTGATCACAAGTTTTACTGATATTAAAAATGTTAAATTAGCAGAAATTTTTGCTAAAACTGGTGGAAATATTGAAAAAATGACTGAAGAATTAGAAAAATTTAAAGATCAAGTTAGTCGTAGAGAAAAAGCTTCTTCTGCTTTATCAAATTTACAACAAGGTGCTGGTCCACTTGCTACTCAAGTTTTTGGCTTTACTAATACAACAGCTAATAAAGGAGTTAAAAATTCTACCGAAGTAGCAGCGCAATTATTTGGAAGTTCTAAGAAATTTAAAGATCCTGCTGTACTTTCTTTAATGGCTACTGGTATATTTGAAAAGGTTGATGAAAAAATTCAACAAACTGTTGAAATAGTACAAGAATTATATCCAGATGTTGATAGAGCTTCTGAAGAATTCGAAAATCTTCGAAAAGCTTTTCAAGATTTGCTATTTGGAGCAAGTGGTTTTAATATTTCTAAAGCACTAGCAAGATTAAATATTTCTGAAGAATCAGCAAATCAAATATCTAAAATAAGAAAAGTTTCTCTAGAAAGTTTTGCTTCAATATTTAATAAAATTGAACATCAAATTAAAATTACAGCTTTGGAAGCCTCTATTGCATTAGATAAAGATAGTTCGAAGAATAAAATTGATTCTATTATTGCAGATTTTACTACTAATTTTTCGGATTCAATTGAAAATTTTGTAATGAATAGTTTGCCCGAAGGACCAAATAAATTTAGATTAACTCAAGTTTCTGCACAAAGAAAATATGATGATCAAACGAGAAAACAAAATATTGAAGCAGAATCTTTTACATTGAATCAACAAAAAGAAAGAAATGATTTTAAAGAAAAAAGAGAAGAAAACATAACAAAATTATATAAAGACGTTTCTTTACAATCTGAACAATCAGCTAAATTTTTTAAAGATAATATTTTTTCAAAAGCTGTACAAGGAAATTTCGAAGGTTTGAAAAGTTCTGATTTAGGTGATTTATTACAACAAAATTTAATCAGCTATACAAAATCTAAAATTCCATCTTTAGATCAAAATCTTTCGCCTATAGTTACTGCTTTGATAAATAAATTAAATCAACAATCATTGAATGTGCCAACTAATGTTTCTTCGTTTATAACTGAAATTGGCAATATGTTAACTTCGCCAGCAAGTAAAGAAAAATCTAATATTGAATATATTTCAGATGATGAAAGAAAAAAATTATCTGAATTACAAATTGCATTATCAGATCTGAGTTCTAGTCAATCATTATTTTCAAATAAATCTAAAAAAGATGAATATGATAAAACAATCGAATTGTTTGCTTTAGAACAAAAACAATTTGAACAACGTTTAGAAAACGCTAAAAAAGAATTTGATTTAAATCAAGCTCTTTCTCAAGAGAGAATGAAAGCGGAAAAAATAATGGCGGTTGAAAGAGCAAAAGTAGATTCTGAAAACATGATACGCTTGAAGAGCATGGAAGCTGCAAGTAAACGTTTGGGTTTTGGTTCAGATCTCTCTAAAGCACAAGGAGAAGCGAGGATCGCAGGAATAGAAAGAAGTTTATCTGATCCTAGATTAGAAGCTGGTTTAGGCATTAAAGAAATAACTGAAAGAAGAATTAAAGCAGAAAGAGAAATACTAGAAGAAAGAAGAAAAATTGAAGATCAAGCTTTAGCTACTGAAATGGCTCAAGCTCAAATGCAATTATTAGCTGAAATACAAAATACTAATGCATTAGAACAGTTAACTAAAGTTGTGTTATCAATGACTAGTTCTAATTTGATAACAGATTTAGGCGGAGAAGGCAGAATAAAACAAATTGAAGAATCTATTAATAGATCATCTTACGGAGACGTTCTTGATGAACAAGGAAATATAATTGGCAGAAATAGAATGCCCGATTCATTCATAAGAGAATCTATAGATAGAAATTATGGAAAAGATTCTTATACTAAATATTTAGCTTATAAGAAAAACGAAGAACAAAGACAACTTTTAGATAATAATGCTGCCAATATTGCGAATATGAGACAGCAATTAAAAACATCTGGTAACTTTACAGATCAACAATTGGATTATAATAATTTAGAAAATTTAGCTAAACAAAATCCGCTACTTGCTGAACAAGTTCGATTATTAAAAGAACAATATGAAAATCGCACAAAAATACTAGAGAAACAAAGAGAAAGTATTAATAAAGATCAAGATCAAAAAGATGCTTTGGCAAGACTTAATACTTCATTCGTTGGCAATATGGCTTTGGGTCTTGGAAGTTTAAAGAAAGAAGGAGATGAAATCTTATTAAGATTGGCTCGCGATATTCCAAGAATGTTTGCAGATGGTCTTGTAGATGGTATAAAAGCAGCAATTCGAGAATCAGATAATTTAGGAGAAGCGTTAATGGGTATAGCTTCAAAATTTCTTGATGAGATAAGTACGGCGATGATGAGAAGCGCTATATATGGAATGCTTGGATCTGTTGGTATGAGTATACCGGGAGTTGGGCAAGCATTGGGTGGTAAACAAAAAGGTGGCATTATTCGCGCTCAATCTGGTATGTATATTTCTGGAACTGGTTCTGGAGATAAATATCCAGCATTACTTGAGAATGGTGAATATGTATTAAATAGAAGAGCGGTAATGGCAATGGGTGGTCCTGCTGAAATTGATAAATTAAATTTTAGTATGGCTCCAAGATTTGCATCTGGAGGATCTTATTCAGCAGAACTCACGGATTTAAAATCTATGGAAGAAGGTATGACTACTGCTGGTCTAGAAAATAGTAAATTGTATGGTGAATTAAGAGACATTGAAAGACAAAAACAAGAAGCAAAAAGACAAAAACGCAGACAGAGAAAACAGATGATTGCTGGTATTGTGGGAGCAGTGGCTGGAGCGGCAGCTTCATTTGGAATAAATAAAGCTATATCAAGCTTGCCAAAATCTGCTGCAACTTTAGAAACAAATGCAAGTCTTTTAGGCAGTCCAGAGCAAATGACAATTATAAATGGAAGAGCTGTTATGCCAGGAGGTCATCAAACTGGTGGTTTAATTGGTTCTCGTTTATCTGATACGATTCCAGCTTATGCTGAAGGAGGATTATATAATACTCCAATAGTTAAAAAATATGGTGTTGGTTTACAAAATGGAGGAATGGGTTCATCTGTTAATAACTCTAATGTTGTAAATAATAGTAATGCCACCAACTCTTTTAACTTTAATACTAATGTAAATAGAGATGGCACTATTGAAGTTGGCTCTAGCTCAACAAGTTATAAACAACAGGATGTTGAATTATCACAAAATTTAAATAATAAGATATATGGAGCAGTGTTAGGAGTAATAAAAGATCAGCAACGATTTGGCGGATCTTTAGCAGGAACTCGTAGAGCAACATAATGAAAAACGCCGCATTAAATTACGAAAATATTTTTTACCTCAATGGTAATGCTATTTCTGGTATACAATCTATAGAGGGAAATTACTCTATAAATTATGGACCAATTAATACAATAGGTGTTGGATATAATAAACAAATAATGGCTGATGTGCCTAATGCCACATTTAATGTTCAAAAATATTTATTATATAATGAACCATTTTTACAATATACTGGCGAAAGCATATCTAAACAAGCTAGAATTTTTGCTGGCAGTATAAATTATTTTGGCAAATCATTTGGTTTCAAGACTGGATGCGTTAATAATTTCAATTTACAATGTTCTGTAGGAGAAATTCCACAAACGTCAATAGATATACAAGTATTTGGAGATATAGGTAAGAATACTTCTGCTTCTGGTAATTTAGGCGCACCATACATAAGCGTTCCACAAGTAAAAGATATTATCTTAACTTGTAGCGGCTCTTCCACAAATAGAATAACTCAATTTGATTATTCTATCAGTTGTCCAAAGAAGCCTATTTATTTATTGCAACCTTCGGGTGTCAGTGCTTCAGGACCGGGATATAGTTATCCTTCAGATAATTATGCATATATTCCTAATGAAATATTATTAGAATTACCTATTGAAATAGACGCTTCATTTACTATGGAAGTAGATGATTATGAAAGCAAAAAACTATATGATCAGATGAATAATGATATTGATTATAGTTTTAGTATAGAAGTTCGTGGAAAAGTTTTTAAAAATCTTACTTTAGGTGAATTAGACTTATTTGCTTTAGAAGCTTCTAATGGAATTTCTTTATTCAAACAAACGTTTTCAAATGTCAAATTAGTGTCTCAAAATTATAATTCGTCAGCCGATGATGTTTTAAGTGTAAATTTAAGTTATAAAGGATATTTAAATAGTTAATATGAGTACGCCATTAGCATCATTGACAGAAATTTTAGCATCGAACGTCGTATCTAGTGATATATTTTATATTACAGATTCGACATCTACTAATACATATAAGATTTCTAGAGATGAATTATCTAAAGCTTTTACTGGTTTTACCGCTCAAAATACCAGTGGTTTTACTATTTTTGAAAGTGCTGGATCTAATGGGTTATCAGTTAGTGGTTTAAATGCTTTTGTAGGAATAAACGATAGAACTCCATTTGTATCATTGGATGTAAATGATAATTTATCAGCTTCTAATGGTTCGGGGCAAATAAGAATATCAACAATCAATTCTGGAAGAAAAATAAGTTTTTCAATATCTGATCCTAATGTTTACTATCAATTTGCAAAAAAATCAAACGACTCTAAATTATATTTAGAATCATCTGTTGATGGTGGAGCGAATTTTACAAATTTAATGGTTTTTGATCAAAGCGGAAATTGTGCTTTGCATGGAACTACAGGATCTTTAACTCAAAAATTTTTAGTAAGTGGAGAATTTGTAGAATTTCAAAATTCTGGTAATTCAATTGTTTTTGATCCATATGATGGAGAAATAAGAACTAGCGCTTCAGATGAGCCTTTATTATTGAATTATAGTAATTTAGGAAACGTTGTATTAGGTTCAGATGCTGTTTTTGTTGATAATGATTCAGTTGATCCAAAAGTTGGAATCAATACGACTAATCCAACAGCTACGCTTACCGTAAGCGGAGCAGGACAAACAACTAAATTAGAAAGCAATACTAATGTTTCTGTTTTAGGTTTGGGAAATACTGTAGATTCTGGATTTTTTGGAGTTGTAAATAATAAAACTTTTTTTGGTCCTTCGTCTGGTGGATTAAGTATTTATAATGTTGTATACGATCATAGTAGCGAAGGATTGCTTGGTGTAGGAACAACAGGTCCACAATATAAATTAGATATAACTTCTGATGCTTTAAATACAGTAGCTCATTTCAGCAATACTGGAACTGCAAAAACATGTGAAGTAATTATAGCTGCAAATAAGGCTTTAGGTGGAGCAGATACTGGTCCAAGAAATTCTTTATTAACTTTTTCTAGATATGATGCCGCTATAGATACAGATAAATGGTCAATAGGAAATATTTATGTTGATCCAACATTTGGAGGTTCTGATGATTTTGTATTTATAAAAAATGGATATTATGGAGCAAGCCCCAATGTAGTTGCAAAATTAAGCACTGCTGGAAATTTAGATATTGATGGAAGATATACTACAAATGATTCTTATTGTAAAGGTCAGTTTGTTCAAGTTTATAGCAGCAGATTAACTGGAACAGCAAATATTTATATAGATCCATTTGGAATCAACGGTTCGTCGGCAATATCAAGCGGAAATTTTAATACTAATTCTCCATTTGGTGTTTCTATGTATAATGGAAAATTAGAAAGATTAATGGCGTTTACATCAGATGATATAAGTGGTGAAAATGTAATTTTTCAATTTTATGCTATAACACCAGCAGCAACAAGTGTTGATGGTTATAATAATATTGGAACAACTGGTGATACAGCAAATGTAAAATGTAGTGGAACTTTTACGCTATATGCGAATCAAGTATCACAATTAATATTTCCAACTTTTGGACTATTTAACTCTGGACAGTTATTGCAATTTAGATTATTTAAAGACGATTATACTGAATTGACATATCCAGTTACTTTAACAAGCTCAATGAAATATACAATTGTTTAATGAGCAAATTCATAAAATATGAAAATTTAGATTTTAGGATAAATAACGATGTTTTTTATTCTACATCTGTTGAGATTTCGATTCAAACTAATATAGAACCAGTGTTATTATCTGATGGTTCATTATTGAGATACGCTCCTCAAGATACTATTGTTGGTTCATTGACCACTGAATTTTTTTTAACTGGATCTTTTCCAAGTTATTTAGTTCCAACTAGTTCTACTGAAGATTCTATTAATGCTATTTTCGCGGGAGTTGAAATAAATAACTGTTATTTAAAAAGTATTTCTTTCCAAGCGTCTCAGTTTTCCCCGATTTCTTTAAATGTTGAATTTGATTGGTATGGGCAAATTAATACTAAAGATAGCACAAATAATCTCAAACCTTTCTATACGACAAGAAATGCAAGTTTAAGTCAGATATCTCATTCTAATAGATCTTATATTAGTGATTTGACAAATGTTTTTGGTTTTTCAGAAATATTTGGATTTCAATATTCTGAACAGTGCAATAGAATTCCATTTTTTAAAAATGGTGAAATAGTTCCTTTTAGAGTAGCGAAGACAAATAAAACAAAAAATGTGACAGTTGATGGAAATTTCTTTAAGCAAAACAATGTAAATAGTATAGAAGGAAAAGATGTTAATTGTGATTTATTTTTAAAAGATTATAATAATACATTATTAAATAATTTTAACGTTTCTGGTAAAATAGAATCTAGAGGTTTATCTGTTAGTAATAATGGGATTTTGCAAAGCAAATTATCTGTGATGCAACGTTTGGCACCGCTAAGGAGTTCATTATGAGCAAATTTTTAGATACCCAATTTTCAATTACAGGAATAAAAAATTTTGATATTCCATTAAGTTATAGTAAATATGATTTGGTAGATTTTGAATATTATACGGGCGATGCTAAAGACCCTAGAAACTTAAGTGGATTATTTGCTTGGTTCAATATTGATGATCTTAATAATTTAGAATTTGATGTTTCTGGTAAAGTTTATAAATGGTATAATTCTGCTCCAGGTCATGAAGTGGCTCAAGATTTGCATAATACTGAAAACATAATTTGGAAAAAACCAACGTATAATAAAAATAATAATTCAGTAACATTTTCTTCAAATCTTGCTAAATATGAATATAGTGATCTATATACAACAGGAAGCACTAATCCTGGAGATACACATTTTAAAGGATTTTCTGACGTTGATCGTTGCTGGTTTTTAGTTTATGAGTTTGAGGATTTAAGAAGAGGAGATTATGGTCAAAGCGTTAAACCAAATATATCTTCAATAATAAATACTTTTTACACGGGCGCATTATCTTATGGTTTTATCGGTGTTTCTGGAAATAATGAAATTTATAGTTGGAACTCTAGCGTTCCAAAATCATCACAACAATTTGTTATAAATGTGAATGCTGCCGCCGAAAATTCTCCTAATATTTTAAATTCTGCGTTTTCATCTGCGAAGCTAATTAAAAATAAAAATATACTTTCAGTAATAAAAAATAATACATCTAATAATTTAAGGGTAAGGAATAATGGTTTTGAAGTTCTAAATACCACTTCCGCTCAGTATTTTCCATCAGGAGCTACAAGTTTGAGACTTGGGCTTGCGGGAAATACTCATTCATCTAATAATGATTTGTACAATTATGATGCTGCGAATATTTCTTATTATGAAATTCTAGGTTTTTCTAAAGTTCCAACTGATAATGATGTATTAGCAATAGAAAAATATTTATTTGAAAAGCATTTTACTAATGGTGATGGTTTATATATAGCAGCTAAAGATAGTTTCACGGCTTCAAGTTATAATTATTCTCCAATTAATATAAGTGGATCTGAATATTTTACTAGAAATATAGATTCTATTTTTAATAAAACTTATGGTTGTTCTGCTGCGTTTAGCACTAAAGCTCAAAGAGTTGATTATGGTGATGGATATGCAGTAAATATAATAACAAATATCAATAATCTTAATTCAGAATTTAATTTGTCTTATGATGGTTTAACAGATAAACAGGCAAAATCTTTAATAGGATTTTTTCAAAACACTTTTGAATATACGCCTAAAGCAATTACTGACTCATATGAAAACGTAAATATGGAATTATTTTTTCCATATAAAAATAATGCTAAAATTTATTTTTCTGATTTACAATATAATTCAGTTGAAGCTAATTTAAATAAAGTCGAAATAAAATGTGTTTCAGCATATGATTCTAGTTTAGATTATAAAGGGTTTTTAGTAACTGGTGAGAATGTAACAAGTTTATTTCAAAATAATAAAAGATATTTTTATAATGACGTTGTTTATTTCAATTCTAACGCTTCTAGCGATAGAGGATATTATTGGTTTACTGGAGTAGACAATACATTTGTAACTCATACGACAAATCCAACTGGAGCAAATAGTTTATTTACAAGATCTTTTTATTTTAAACCAGATTTAAATTTTGACATTCCGATAAATCCTAAATTTATAAAAACTGAATATGATGTATCCGCGCCAGCTTTTGAAAATTATGGTATCAATAAAACATCTTTAGAGTTTACTTTCAATTATAATAATAGAAGCGATAAAGAAGCAGAAGCTATATTAAAATTTTTAGATTCCAATGCTGGTTTTAAAATCTTTGAAATGAGATTGCCAGAACCTTATAATAAATTAATAGATGTGTATTGTCCAGAATGGAATCATACATATAAATTTAAAAATAATCACGATATATCTGTAAAATTTATAGAATTTAAAGGTAAAACCGATTCTGACATTTTCTTTAATACATTATTAGCACTATGACATATGTAAATTTAACAGGTAAATTCATTGGTGAATGCTTGACTGGTTTTGGCATTCATTGGCCTATAACTATAATAAATAGTGGTAATTCAGATGTGTCTTATTCATTTAAGTTAGAAAATAATACAGATCAATTATTCTCTATTTCTAATCCTTCGTTAATAATAAATAATGGCGATAGCGCGATTATAAATGTTTTATATAAACCAAAAGAAGTAGCGTCAACAACAGATAATACTTGTGATTTTTTAATTTATAGCGAATCGGTAGAAGATGGGACTCCAGATCCAAGTGGCGTTATTACTGTAGAAATAACTGGATCAAGAATAATAAATAATACTGCTGGACATGTAAGAAATTTAGTAGCCTTAAAAAATTATGATAGAATTAATTGGATAAATTATGATTTTATTTGGTCTCCACCAACTGGAACAGGAAGTTTAAAAAATTATTTTTTTACAGGCTATCAATTAGATATTTCTAAAAATAATACTTTTACAAATATAGTTTTTAGTACGGGCTTTAATATTGCAGAAAATACAGATAAGAATCCTAGATTCGGTAAATATTATGGTTACAATGCGGACGAAAAAATGATAAAAAATATATCAAACAAAGATTTTACATCTATTGATTTAGACCAAGATTATTATGCTCGTTTATACACATATAGCGTTGGTAATTCTGGTATAAATATTTTTGCTTCTGGTATTAACACTTTAAATGATCAATTATCAAATGAAGTGGTTAATGGTTTTTCAGGAGCCGCCGCTACTCGTCCAAACTTAAGATTTTATAAGAAAATGTTAGATGTAGTTGTAACGCAAGGAAATTATGTAAATTACAATTTATATCAAAAAATATTAGATTCTAATGCTGGCTCTTCTGATTTAAGTTTTTATTCAGGAATAAATATTTATTTATCTGCTGGAAGTGTTTTTTCTTCTAGTGATGAAAACAATTATGCTTTAGATTTCAAAAATGGTATTTTTCAGAACTTTACTGGTGATCCATCAAATGGTACGAATATAAATATATATGTTCCGCAAAATATAACTATCGTAGGTAATCATGGCAAAGGAGGAGACATATCTAACACTCTTCCAACTATCCAACAAAAAAGTTCAATTGATGTTGATCTGTCTCCTATTTTTGATGCTACTTTATATTCTAATGCTAATGGAATGTCAGATAGCAAAAAGGGTGGAAACTGTTTAAGTTTTAATAATAAAATTGCGATCAGAAATGAAACGGTCGCAAGAACAGATATAAATTATAATATTTTTATTCAAGAGTCCTCGCAAATAACTGCTGGTGGTGGAGGAAATAAGGCTGGAGTGGCAATTTTAGGAGGAACATATGCTTATATAGGAGTTGGTTCAGATGGTATAGAAAGAAGTATAGCGTTTCCAATACGAGGTTCAAATAACAATCAAAATACATTTTTTTCAGTTAGATCTGCACAAAGAACAACGTTGCAAGATGTTATTAAATTATATTCACCTAATCCACAATATGGTGAGGACGCGGTAGATAATATTATTAGATATTCAATAGACAATAATTCTTTCACTGCTAATTCTATAATTGAAACTTATAACATAGGCGCTCCAAAACAAAGTTTTGTTAATACTATACCAAATTTACAAACAAAATTTATAAAAATTAATAATTCAGCCGCTAGTTCTTGCGGCTATTTGGTGAACAAATATTCAAACTCAAGTTTAAAAGTTAATTTTTATAATGATGCGGTTGTTAGTGATTATGTTTTTAGATGTAATAATTCAGATTTATCAAATACAAATCCTAAATGGATAGGTAAAAATTCTCAGTCAACAACCATAGTAAGCTTGGCTGGAGATGGAACTTATATATCTAATTTTGAAAGTTTAGGATATAAGGCTATATTATTGCCTACTACAAAATATTTACAAGGATCGTTTTCTTCATCTGTTAATTGCACTGATTTTGATTTATTTATGGTTGGTTGTTTTAAAGGAGCGTCTTATGATGAACAGCTTTTTAAAATGCTAAATTGGTATCGTTCATCTGACAAAATTAGCGAAAAAATATTCTTTTAAGACCTTTTTTAAATACAGCTTATAAAGCTTTTTCGAAAGAAAATAATGTTTTTAGTTTCTTTTTTTCATTATTATATGATGGAGTAATATCAAATAAAGATAAAAACACTTTTTATCAAGCTACAAATGATCCAGCTTTAATTAGTTCATACTCTCAAATCTCTAAACAATTAAATGGTTCTGGTAATTATTATCCTTTTATTTTAAATATTCAAAGATCTAATAACATATATGCAATTTTTGTAAATGGAGAAAGATATTGTATTTATGGTCTTCCTGATAAATTAAAATATATAAACGATTTGAACAATACTACTTTAGAACTAAAAAACGATGGGGGAACTTTAGATAATTATTTTTTTGACATTATATTTTATAATAGAACTTTGTATAATAATGAAAGACTTCAAATGTATAATTCTTTGAACAAACAGTATTTAAAATTATTTGCTGGAGAAACTGGTTCTTCTCTGCTTATTGATAGTCAAATTCAATTGCCAAATATTTTTAATTTAGCTGGTAAAATAAATACACAGACATAATGAATACTTTATTTAAACTTAATAATTATGTTGTAATAGATTTATTTGAAATAGAATTAGAATCTAATGAGGGATATCTAAGATTTCATGGATCTAAAAATTTTAATAAAAATTTGATTTTCCAAAATAAAGAGTATATTTTTATTCCTTGTGAATTTTCTCAATTTGAAACTACGTCAGATGGCAGACAAGGAAGACCAAAGATAAAAATAGGAAATGTAAATAATTATTTTTCGAGAGTCCTTCAAGACAGAGGCGATTTAATTGGAAAAAATTTTAATAGAAAAAAGATACTAGCTAAGGATTTGGATATAGTTAATTTTACAGATGGTAAAAATCCATTTGGTGTTTCTAATTTCAATACTTATATTTCTTTTGATAAATTAATTATTAATGCAAAATTAAGTGAAAATTTAAATGAAGTAGAATTAGAATTAGTTACTAAAGTTGACGTTCAAACTTTAACTATTCCAGCAAGAAAAGTAACAAATGATACATGCTCATGGAACTATCGTTGTTATGGTTGTAATTATGGAAACACAAGAACATATAATGGCCCAAATTTAGGTGTTACAATTGGTGGGGGATTTCAAAATGTTTTAGGAGCGCCAGTTGCCGATGAAAATGATAAAATTTTTGTTAATACATATAATCAATTTTCTAATAATGGAAATTACGGTTTAACTTCTTTAACTTATAAAGCGGAATGGTTGGAAACAACTATATATAATAAAGGAGATTTTGTTTATTTGGACGCTTTATTTGACACAAATTTAGAATCAGAAGAAGCTATTTTAGCTCCATTAAATCGAAATAAAAATTATTTTGTTTGTATTGCTGATGGTGTTGTAAATAAAAATCCTTTAAAAAATACTGATGTTTGGAAACAAGATAAATGCTCTAAAACTTTACAAGGATGCAATCTTAGATTTGGAAATAATACAGCCAGAGCTTTTACAGATGGTTTAACATATCTTCCGTTTGGTGCATTTCCAGCAACCTTTCCTTTTAATAATGAAACTACCAAATCAAATATGTGAAGAAATTAAAAGATATTGTTTAAATAATAAAACTGTAGAAGTTTGCGGCTTTGTTGTAAAAAAAGATGATTTGATTTCTTTCATTCCAGTTGATAATAAACATCCAGATAAAGAGAATTTTTTTCTTATATCTCCAGAAGATTATTTGAAAATAAAAAAACAATATGTTATCTTATTTTTATTTCATAGTCATCCTTTGGATGCGCCGTTTTCTAATTTCGATTTAAAATATCAAAAATATCATAATATAAATATGTTATTATATAATGTAGCCGCAGATTTGTTTCAAGAAAAATGTGTAAATATAGATTAATATGGTAAACGTCAAACTTCATGGTATTTTTGAAGAATTCGTTAAAACAGATTGGCTTTTAAACGTCAAAACTGTTGGAGAGGCTTTTGAAGCTATAGAGGCTAATAGTAATAAAATGTTAACAGCTTTAGGCAATATGCAAGAATATTTGACACATTTTATCATATATGTTGATGATAAAATTATGCCTCCAGAATATTTAAACTCTCCTATTTTAAAGAAAAATTCAAAAATTGAAGTGGTTCCTGTATTAATGGGTGCAATTCCTGGCTTAGATCTTCTTATTTATCTTATTATATTATTAATCGCTATGGGTATTCAAATGTTGATAACTCGTTTGATGTCTCCAAAAGCTCCAAAAGATATAAAAAATAATTCTAGAATGTTTTCTGGATATGAAAATGTTACAAAGCGTAATGTAGCTATTCCTATTGGATATGGAAGATTGAAGATTGGAAGCGTTGTTGTATCTAATGATTTACAGATAAAAGCGGTAATCGATAATCCAGCAAATGCAATTGGTTCAGGTAATACTTTTATTGGTGGAGGAGCTATAAATAATAAGAAAATAAATTAATAACATGGGTAGTTATATAGATAATATTAATAGTTTAGCGGACGCTCCTTCGACTGAAGAAGGTCAGGGCTTAATAAATTATAGTATAGAAAAAAATAGCAATGGCTCTTTTACTATTACCACAAATGGAACATCTGTTACTAGTACAGTTGCACCAAACGGAAATTTGAATTTAAATGCTGGTCAGATTGGCGCAAGCCAAATAAATTCAAGCACAAATCAACAATTTAATAATGTAAAAATCTATTTGAATGAAAATTTATATGGCCCGATTAGTTTGGCTGGAAGCCCATCAGATAGCGCAAGAAATAAAACTTTAGATGGTGAAAGTTTGTATATTAGTTCAGATTTATTATGTGAAGGGCCAATCGAAGGATTGGTTGATCCAGATGGATCGACTTTAAATTATTTATCTTTAAGTTCAAATATTCCTGATTCTAGTTCTTCGTTGGCTTATGGAATGTATTATAACGATACCCCAATCAGAGATAAAAAAACTAATTTTTTAAACTTTTCAGCTGCTAATTTTTTAGTTTCTTACGGTCAGGAAGTTGATAATTTAAATAGTACACCAAGTGCAGTTTATAATTATGGTTCTAGAGTTTATGATCTAGACACAGATCCTGGCATTACTGAATTTAAGCTTTATCAATTTGATGAAGCTTTATTTACAGATTCACCATCCAGCGCTTTACAACAAAAATTAATAAATGCAAGAAATATATCAAGAAATTTTTCACATTATGTCAAAAATAAATATGTTACTAATGCGACAGTAAATATAAAAGTTGATAACTGTTTTTATATTGGTGGAGAAGGAAGTACATATAGCAATCATTTAAGATTTGTAGTTTGTGTAACTGATTTATCTATTAGATCTAGAGTTTATTATTTCTTTCAAGGTTATTTCGTGGTCAAAGGAAGTCCAGCTTTGATTCCTATAGAAATTCAATTTGGAAAAAAAATTGATTTAAAATCTAATAATCCAGAATATATAATTAACGTTTATAGTGTAGAAAAAAGATTATCGGCTTCAGATGAAAAAACTAATAATTTTGCAAAAGAATTTTATGTTGATTCTGTAGTTGAAAGAGTTGGATATAGATTTTCTTATCCGTATTCAGCAATATGCGAAAATAAAATAAGCTCTAAGCATTTTTCTAGTGTTCCAGTAAGAAGTTTTGACTGTAAATTATTAAAAATTAAAGTTCCTGAAAATTATGACGCTGATATTCGTGAGTATATCGGTGATTGGAATGGTAATTTTAGTAAAACTTTAAAATGGACCGATAATCCAGCTTGGATATTTTATGATTTATGTTTAAATAGTAGATATGGGCTTGCTAAAACTTATATGACAGAAAATGATTTGAATAAATGGGAGATGTTAAAAATATCTAAATTTTGTGATGAGTTGGTAATAACAAATGCAGCAACAAAATATAGTGCTAATGATTTTACTTATAATAATAATCTAAAGATAGATGAAAAAAATTATAATACTATTACATTTGAATGGTCTAAATCAATTAATGAATTAAGGGATGCGTATCCTGAAAATGGTATTTTATTTTTATATGATATAAAAAATGAATCAAAAGAAAGTATAAACATTAATTTTAAAAAAATAATATTGTCTGCAACTCTTGATGGCACTACCGCTACGTTAAAATTATGTAATGATTTTGGAATGCGAAGATTTATAGAATCAGATAGTTCTGGGGAATTTTATAAAAATCTACAATTATATATAAGCGGAAATCCTGCTCTTTTAAATACAGAAGAAAAAGCAAAATTTTATGCTTTAAATTATATTAATTCATCCGTTACTAGTGAATATAATTCTTCTAACACAACTATAGCGCAGAAATTTACTAAATCTAAAATTTTTGATTCAAGTTTAAAAATAAAATCAGGAAAGTGTGTTGCTAGTCAACAGGGTTATTATGATTTCTTAGAGCCTAGATTTTCTGCGAATATATACATAAATGAAAATGTAGAAGGTTTAAAGATTCTTTCTGATTTAGCTTCTATTTTTAGAGGTGTTTTTTATTTTAGAAATGGTCTTTTAAATTTAACAACAGATGTAAAAAAACCTATTGTTTATTTATTTACAAATTCAAATGTAAAAGATGGAAATTTTAATTATACATCCGCTAATTTAGAAACATCTTTTTCTGTTGCGAAAGTATCTTATTTAGATAAAACTGATAATTTCAAGGATAAAATTGTTAATGTCGAAGATAGTTCTCTTATAAAAAAATACGGTTTGATAGAAAAAGAAATTTTAGGTTTTGGCATAACTTCTAGATATCAAGCAGAAAGAATTGGAAAATGGTTTTTAGCCACAAGTAAATTAGAGTCACAAACAGTTTCTTTTACTACGGGCATAGAAGCTACAAATATAAAAATTGGAGATATAGTTAGAGTGGCTGATTATCTTAAATTTAGTAAATTAGCTTTTGGTCGAATAGTAAGTTTAGATTTTGAAAACAATTATATTTATATTGATCGTGAGGTTGATCCAACAGTTTTAGGTAAAAAAATAAAAATATTTTCTATTGTAGATGATGAGCCTTTAGAAACTACACTGAGTATTTTTAAAGTTGATAATGCAAATTTAAGATTGCAGATTTTTTCTAAATCGTTTGTTTCTTGGAATTCAGTTGCAAAAATTTTGTCCTCAGAAGATGGATCTGTTGTTCGTGCTGACAATGATGGTTTAGCGGGTTGGACTAGAAAAGGATACACAAAGCAGAGTTTTGTTAATAATTGTCAATTGTCTTATAAGGTTACATACCCATCTACATATTTGGCTTGTGGATTGAGTTCGGTTAATAATATAACAATTGATCAAACTGATATTGATTTTGCTTTTTATATTTCAGGCGGAGGACTATATGCAATTGAAAAAGGTACTTATACTACAGCCAGCCCTTTTAATTTTAATAAAACAATAGATGAAAAATCAGTTTTGAAAATAGTTTTTGATGGAACAAAGATTATTTACTTTTTAAATGATGTAAATTTAAGAGAAGTTTCTCGTTCTGTTGGGAATCCTTTGTATGGAGTTATAGCTTGTAATACACCATATGCTGAAGTAAATAGTTTGATTTTTACAACTTATCCAGATATAGATTATGGTAGATTTTCTAATTTGAGAGCAGATGCTAATTTTTCTATTTATTTTGACGACTCTTTAGAGTCGGAGGATTTGTATAGAATAATAACAATTAATGAATCATCAGCTAATGAATATAATATTACAGCGATGAGATATAGTAATGAAAAGTTTGATTACGTTGATGAAGATAAATATGTAGAAAAAAATCAAAACGTTAAAAAACAAATTGTTTTTACTACAGATGATTATATAAAATCGGCGCTTTCTGATTCTTTAATTTCAGCTAACAATAATATTGTTTTAAGAAATCTATCTTATGCTGAAGCGATTTCAACAGATTTTGATTATAGTTTTTATATTGAAAATGAAATTTTTACTTCAGATTTTAGCCAAAAAAAGTATGAAGCAGTAGAAATAGATTTTATAACTTATTTTTCTTATTTAACTCTTAATCCTTATGTTTATGGTTTATATTGCACAATAATAAAAGATGGTAAAATCCTAAAGTTCAAAATCAATAAAAATGAAGCCTCTAAAATAACGGTGTTTTTAGGAGAAAAAAGAGAAAACCTAGCTTCGCAAACAGCTCCTTCTTTTGATTTAGATATATATGCTTTTGACTCGAATATGAAATTAATTAATGTGTAATATAAAATATGGCATTTATATCTGGTCAAAGCATAACGTATGATGATCCTTTTGCAATAAAAAGCATAGATTTATCATTAAATAGCTTGTATTCTTCTAAGAATATATCTTTTAATGCTAGTAACTTTGGTTATGATCCTGAAGTGCCATTTGTTAGTGGATTCATAGCTCAGAATACAATAGATTTAAGATGGACTGTAGAAAGACCTATAACTAAAGAAATAATTACTTCTTTTGTAGATGATTCAGTTTTTTCGGGCTTTATTGTTAATTTTTATGATACAGGTAAAAATTTAATAAATTCTGATTCGAATGGTTTTAAGCAAACTAGATATTCTATATCAACTCAGGATTTATATAATAGTTTTCTTATTCATACTGGTTCAGAGAATATAAGTAATTTAAATCAGTTTTATATAGAGATAGTTAGTAAAGATTTTAATAATAAAACAAGTACTGGTTTAGCTTTAATTAATTTTGGAGTTCCATCTATAAGTATAAGCGGTTATTCGATAGATAATTATTCTTTATTGGATGTAAGATATATCGATAGAAGAGCTATACAATCTGTTGATGTATTCATAACAACAGGAACAAATTTTAATCCTGATGAAGATAGTTATTTATATACACAACAGTATAATGCTCCTAGTATTGATCAAATTATTATACCTGATTTAGATCAGATAAATTCTTCTTCTAATTTAGATAATACGATAAGATTACCATACTACGTTCATTTAGTTCCTTATAATTATTTTACAAGCGGATCAAAATTCGTTTCTTCTGGAATCAAGCCAGCTTCTTATTCTCAAATAACTTTGCCAGATAAGATTGAAAATGTAACTGGTTATTTATTTTATAATTATAATAATAGATCTAAAGATCTTAATTTAAATGCATTTATAAAATGGAATCAAGTAACAGAATCACAAGACTGTTCTTTTCATGTGTTAGTAGAAGAGAGCGGTAAAAATAAAACAAATTACGATTATTTTGTTAATAATAGATCTGTTGAAAATATAATTTCTATTTTTAATGGAACAGGTACTGGGGTAAATTCTACAGGTTCAGTTTTTAGTAATTACTCTTCTTCTGGAATACAATGGTCTGATCATACTATTTATTTAGATAATTTTGGTTCTTTACCTACTGGAATATACGATCAATATTCTTCGGGAATTAATTATATTACAGAAATAAGAGTGCCTTCAGGATATTCAAATAGCCAAGAGGTATTTTTAAGTTATGGTTTTACTGGTAATAATCAGTTTAGTTTTTTACCTTCAGGTGGTTATTATAGCGGAAGTGTATATACAGGAACATATTCTGATTCTAGATATATAAATAATATATCTATAAATAATTCTGGAGTTGATATTTTAGAAACTGGTGTTACTGGTATTTGTGTAGCTAAAAGAATAACTGGATACGCAAATTTTGTTCATAATTTGCTAGATCCAAGTTTTATATTTCCGGTAACACAAGATAATAATTATTTTGTAAAAGTTAGAGCAATTAATAATAATGAAGTCGTTTCAGAATTTTCTGATGTTTTGTTTATAGGGTCTGGATATATAGATCAAACAATCAATTTATCGCCATTAAGTGGACGATATGTATTTGATGGAATTGGAGTTACTGAATATATACCAAAATTTGATGGAGTAGACTCTTTAACTACAGGAACTTTATATTATAGCGGTTCTAATAATTTAGTTTTTACAGAGCTTCCAACAACAACAACTTCTGAAAATTTATATAAATTAGTAATTGAAAATAATATTGTTAAAAAACAAATAGATACTGGCAATGGAACAGCTTTAATAGATGAATTTACTCAAGCAAGTCATGGATTTATTGTGGGTGATATTGTTAGATTCGATGGAACTACATGGTATAAAGCACAAGCTGATAGTGCCGAACATGCTGAAGTTCAAGGCGTAGTAAGAACTATTGTTGATTCAAATACTTTTAAATTGGTATATGATGGATTGATTGAAGGGTTGAGTGGTTTAACACCGGGACAAGTTTATTTCTTATCGGCGACTACAGCGGGTGCAGCAACAACAATAGAGCCAAGTAATTTTGGTGAAGTTTCTAAACCTGTTTATTTTGCATTAACAACAACTTCCGCAAATGTTTTAACATTTCGTGGTGTTATAATTGAACCTCAAAGCGGAACTTCAGGAACAAGTGGAACCAGCGGTGATCCAGTTATTTCTTCAACTTTAGCTTATTATAACAACTCGACTCAAAGCATATCGTCTTCTTCAAATACAAAAGTAACTTGGTCTACAGCGGATGCTGCAAATACTCAAGGATCGATTGGATTAACATTTAATGGAACTGATAGATTTACAAATACTTCTGGAAATACAATTGTTATTACTGTTGATGGCTATGTAGGATGGGCAAGCGGTGGAACTTCTGGTACGTCTAGATCTGTATTTATAGTAAAAAATAGTAATGTTTCTTCTTCTCAAGGAAGGTATTCATATAGTAGTATACCCGCAAACAATGATTATCCAGTAACTCATTTTTCTTCAGTTTTGGTTTTAGCTAATAATGATTATATAGAGATATATGCTTGGCATAACGATTCAAGTTCTCAGAATATAAATGCGCAAAGTAATTATCCAGCAAGCAGAATAATAATAGCTAGAAATGAAGGCGTGGCTGGAACTAGTGGATCTTCTGGAATAAATGGAACATCTGGAACTAGTGGTTCATCTGGTATTAGTGGAAACGCTGGATCTTCAGGAACTAGTGGATCTTCTGGTACAAGTGGAGGATCTGGCTCTAGCGGTTCTTCTGGATCAAGTGGAAGTTCTGGTTCTAGCGGCTCTTCTGGATCTAGCGGTTCAAGTGGATCATCGGGTTTAAGCGGTTCCAGTGGCTCTTCTGGATCAAGTGGAAGTTCTGGTTCTAGTGGTTCTTCTGGA
>Ga0214923_10003124_pt1 | contig 21108 bp, 20 predicted proteins | sample LL1510_MetaG_FD_177993 | JGI IMG/M metagenome (GOLD analysis project Ga0214923, IMG submission 177993) | Freshwater microbial communities from Lake Lanier, Atlanta, Georgia, United States - LL-1510 | ecosystem: Environmental > Aquatic > Freshwater > Lake | place: USA: Georgia | collected...
ATCGAGCCGCCGGTGTCGGTGCCAGTCGCAGCAGGTGTCAACTGCGCGGCCACCGCAGCTGCGCTGCCGCCTGAAGAGCCGCCCGGAATGCGGCTCGGGTCCCACGGGTTGGTCACCGCTTGTGGTTTGTCGGAGGGGACCGCCACGTTTTCATTGGCCGAGCCCATGGCGAATTCGTCGCAACTGAGCTTGCCCAAGCTCACCATGCCCGCATCTTCCAAACGCTGCACCACGGTGGCGTTGAAGGGCGAGCGGTAACCCTCCAGCATGCGCGAACCGGCGGTGGTGGGGAAATCGGTGGTGACAAAAATGTCTTTGTGGGCGATGGGCACGCCCAACAAGGGCGATGTGTCGCCTGCTGCGAGGCGCACATCGGCTGCTTTGGCTTGCGCCAGAGTCACTTCCGAGTCCACGCTCAAAAAAGCGTGGTGGGGGTTGCCGCCCAATCGGGCGAGCATGCGCGTGGCCAATTCCAGCGCACTGATGTCTTTGTTTCGCAAAAGGGCAGATAGCTCTGCCACGCCCAGGGTGTGCCAATCGCGCATGGATTACTCGATGACTTTTGGCACCAAGAACAAGCCGTTTTCCACCGCAGGGGCGCTGCGTTGGTTGGCTGCGCGTTGCTGGGGTTCACTGACCACATCTTCGCGCAAGCGCAAGGCCATGCCATTGACAGCCGATGGAACAAAGTCACCCAAATGGCGCATGGCGTCGATGGGATGGGCCATGGGAACCACGCCGGATGTATCGACTTCGCGCATTTGTTCGACGATGGCGAAAAAATCGTTCAAACCTTTCAGCAAGAGCTGTTGCCGTTCTTGGTCAAAAGACAAACGAGAAAGTTGCGCCAAGCGCTGTATGTCGGCGGAGGTCAAAGACATGGCGGATCGATCAAAAAGTTGGCAAAAGAAGGCGTGGGACTGTGTTTTGCCAGGGCGGTCAAAGCCCTGTTTGACAGGGCCTTAGGGTATTATCTCGGTTTTGTGACCCACATCTGGTGGGCAAATTAATAAGCAACGCACCAAGGCGCCATGCGTGCGCTCGTTAGGACAGACATGTTTGGATCATTTCGTCGGTATTTTTCGACCGATCTGGCAATCGATTTGGGGACAGCCAATACCTTGATTTTTGTGCGTGACAGGGGCATTGTGCTTGATGAACCGTCCGTGGTCTCGATCCGCCACGAAGGCGGTCCCCAAGGCAAGAAAAGCATTCAAGCCGTCGGCCATGAAGCCAAGGCGATGTTGGGCAAAGTGCCGGGCAACATCGAAGCCATCCGACCCATGAAAGACGGCGTGATCGCCGATTTCACGGTCACCGAGCAAATGCTCAAGCAGTTCATCAAGATGGTGCATCCGCGTTCACTGTTTCGCCCCAGCCCGCGCATCATCATTTGCGTGCCCTGTGGTTCGACCCAAGTGGAGCGCCGCGCCATTCGCGAATCTGCGCTGGGCGCTGGCGCCTCCGAGGTGTACCTGATTGAAGAACCCATGGCCGCGGCCATTGGTGCAGGCCTGCCGGTGTCCGATGCCTCGGGCTCCATGGTGGTCGATATTGGGGGTGGCACCACCGAGGTGGGTGTGATTTCCTTGGGGGGCATGGTTTACAAAGGCAGTGTGCGCGTGGGTGGCGATAAATTCGATGAGGCCATCATCAACTACATCCGCCGCAACTACGGTATGTTGATTGGCGAGCCCACCGCTGAATCGATCAAAAAGCAAATCGGCTCGGCCTTCCCAGGCAGCGAAGTCAAAGAAATGGAAGTCAAGGGCCGCAATCTCTCTGAAGGGGTTCCCCGTTCTTTCACCATTTCTTCCAACGAAATTTTGGAGGCTTTGACCGACCCGCTCAATAACATTGTCTCGGCGGTCAAAAACGCTTTGGAGCAAACCCCGCCCGAGTTGGGTGCCGACATCGCCGAACGCGGCATGATGCTCACGGGCGGTGGCGCTTTATTGCGCGACCTGGACCGCTTGCTGGCCGAAGAAACGGGCTTGCCGGTCCTGGTGGCCGAAGACCCGCTCACCTGCGTGGTGCGCGGTTGTGGCTTGGCCCTGGAGCGCATGGAGCGTTTGGGTTCTATCTTCACCAGTGAATGAGGCCACGGGTGCGCCTGCCAAGCCCACCCCTGTGCAGCCAGACGGGCCCTCAGCGATGGGCCCTTTTCTTTGTCCAAACCTGATCTTTTGAGCCACCGCCATGCCACTGGGCACGATTGACCGCAAACCCCCTGCTTTTTTCAAGCACGGGATGTCGGCGCTGTCCAAACTCGTGTTGTTTGCCATCCTGTCGGTGCTGTTGATGGTGGCCGACGCACGTTATGGCATGACCCAGCCATTGCGCGCCACCATGTCCTTGCTGCTTTATCCCTTGGAGTGGTTGTCGTTGCGGCCGCGCTGGGTGATCGACGAAGCCGGTCGTTTTTTCGAGGGCCGTGATGCAGCACAAGCGCAGGTGCAGGCCATGTCACTCAAACTCCAGCAACAGGCCTTGCGCTCGGGGCAGGTGGAACAACTGAGTTTGGAAAACCAACAACTGCGCCGATTGCTGGATTTGCGTGAGCGGCTCAGCTCCAGCGCCTTGGCTGCCGAGGTGTTGTACGACTCGGCGGATCCTTTCACCCGCAAGGTGGTCATTGACAAAGGCGCATTGCAAGGCGTGCAGCCCAGCTCGCCGGTGATGGACGATGTCGGTGTGCTGGGCCAAGTCACCCGTGTGATGCCCTTGGTCAGCGAGGTCACCTTGGTCATCGACCGTGAGCAGTCCATCCCGGTTCTCAACACCCGCACCGGCGCGCGCGGCGTGGCTTATGGCGAGGCGGGTGGTGCCCCCTTGCTGGAGTTGCGCTACATGGCGGCCAACGCAGACATTGAGGTCGGGGATTTGCTCACCACCAGTGGGGTCGACGCCATTTACCCGCCGGGTGTGCCGGTGGCGGTGGTGCTCAAGGTAGAGCGGCGCGCCGAGTCTGTGTTTGCGCGCATCTTGTGCCAACCCCAGGGTCGGGTGTATGGGGCGCGCCATGTGATGGTGCTGGAGCCCTTGGGCCGACAAGTGCCCCCACGCCCGCCCCATGAGCGTTCGGGCACCTTGCCCATCAAGGGAGGGCCGCGATGATCATGCCGCGTGGGCAGCAGCTGTTGTTGCCAGCCAACCCATGGTTTATTTTTTTCAGCCTGTTATTGGCCCAGCTGATAAATATGTTGCTCAACATGGTGGTGTTGGGCAATGCGGCCTGGGCGCCCGACTTTTTGGCCGTGGTGTTGGTCTTTTGGTGCGTGCACCAGCCTCAGCGGGTGGGCATTGGCGTGGCATTCTTGTTTGGCTTGTTCAATGACGTGCAACAGTCTTCCCTGTTGGGACAGCATGCCTTGTCCTATACCGTTTTGGCGTATTGCGCCGTGCTCATTCACCGCCGATTGCTGTGGTTCAAAGAGCCCAAGCAGTCGTTGCAAGTGCTGCCCTTGTTTGTGTTGGCACATGTGCTGGAGCTGCTGGTGCGTTTGCTCTCCGGCAGCTTGTTCCCAGGCTGGTGGATGCTGCTAGCACCGGTGATTGAAGCCCTGTCTTGGCCGGTGGTGTCGGTGTTGTTGCTAGCCCCACAGCGACGCGCCCCTGACCCAGACGAGCACCGGCCGCTATGAGCATGAGCATTTTGCGCAATGTCGAGCTCGATTTGCACCGTTTTCGCTATCGGGTGTTGGTGGCCTCGCTGGCGGTGGTGGTGGCTTTTTTCTTGCTGGCTTTGCGCCTGGCTTATTTGCAAATTTACCGCCATGACGATTTGAACGAGCAGGCCGAGGGCAACCGCACGGCCATCGTGCCCATCGTGCCCAATCGGGGCGTGATCATGGACCGCAACGGCATTGTGCTGGCAACCAATTATTCGGCCTACACCTTGGAGATCACCCCCTCAAAGGTCACGCAACCGCTGGAGACACTGATCGATGAACTGGCCACGGTGGTGGACATTCAGGGCCGCGACCGGCGGCGCTTTAAAAAAATGGTTGACGAATCCAAAAGCTTTGACTCCGTGCCGATTCGCACCCGCTTGACCGATGAGGAGGTGGCCCGCTTTGCCGCCCGGCGTTATCGCTTTGCCGGGGTAGAGATCCAAGCGCGCTTGTTTCGCAATTACCCTTATGGTGAACTGGCCAGCCATGTGATTGGCTACATCGGCCGCGTCAACACCAGCGAGAAAGCCAAGATCGAAGAGTCCGATGACGCGGCCAATTACCGCGGCACAGACTACATCGGCAAGCTCGGGGTGGAGCAAAGCTACGAGCGAGAGCTCCATGGCATCACCGGCGTGCACGAAATGGAAACCTCGGCCCGCGGGCGGGCCGTTCGCCGATTGAGCAGCAGTCCGGCCAAGCCCGGTGACACGGTGGTGCTGTCGATCGACATCAAACTGCAAAAATTGATCGAAGACCTGTATGGCAACCGGCGCGGTGCCTTGGTGGCCATCGACCCCAAAACCGGTGAGGTGTTGGCCTTTGTCAGCAAGCCCACCTTTGACCCCAACCTGTTTGTCGAGGGCATCGATGCCGAGAATTGGCAAGCCTTGAATGAGTCGCTCGACAAGCCTTTGCTCAACCGGGCATTGCGCGGGACATATCCGCCGGGGTCCACCTACAAACCCTTCATGGCATTGGCCGCCTTGCAAACGGGCAAGCGCACCCCTTTGCAACAAATCTCCGACCCGGGCTTTTTTCAGTTTGGCAACCACCGCTTTCGCGATGACAAAGAGGGTGGGCACGGCATGGTTGACATGTACAAGTCAGTGGTGCAGTCGTGTGACACCTATTACTACTTGCTCGCCCGCGACATGGGCGTGGATTTGATTCACGAGCAAATGAAACCTTTGGGGTTTGGCCAGATCACCGGCATTGACATCTTGGGCGAGTCGCGCGGAATCTTGCCATCGACCGAGTGGAAGCGAACCACTTACCGCAAGCCCGAGCAACAGCGCTGGTATTCAGGCGAAACCATTTCTTTGGGCATTGGCCAGGGCTACAACAGTTTCACCATGCTGCAACTGGCGCATGCCACCGCCACTTTGGTCAACAATGGCCTGAAGATGAAGCCCCATTTGGTGCGCGAAGTGGTGGATGTGGAGACCAAGCAGGCCACGCCAGTGGCCAAAGAACCATTGGCCCAGTTGCCCTTGTCGGCTGAAAATGTGGAGGTGATTCGCAAGGCCTTGGTGGGGGTCAACATCGAGGGCACCTCGGCTTCAAGTTTCATCGGTGCCCCCTACACCAGCGGTGGCAAAACCGGCACCGCCCAGGTGTTCACCGTCAAGCAAAACGAAAAATACAACGCCTCACGCATTGAAGAACGCATGCGAGACCACGCCTTGTTCATGGCCTATGCACCGGCCGAAGAGCCGCGCATCGCCTTGGCCATGGTGGTTGAAAACGCGGGCTTTGGGGCGCAAAATGCGGCCCCAATTGCCCGTCGGGTGTTTGACTTTGTGATCCAAGGGCTTTACCCCGCAGAGGATGACATCACGGCGGTGCAACGCGGTCAAGCCACCCGGCCCAGCGGCAAACCGCGTGACGTGGCCACCATGGCCTGGCCGCCGAGCCAAGCCTCCTCCAAGAATGAAGCGCCAATCGCATCGCCCGCTGGCCAGCCGCTGGCCCAACGCGTCAGCGAATGAACGCGTCCCAACCGGTTTTGACAATCAGGGCCGACACCACCAGCACAAATACCCAGCGCACAAACCCGGCCCCATGGCGCAAGGCCATCCGGGTGCCCAACCAACTGCCCAGCACATTGGCCGCGGCCAGGTAAAAAGCCATGTGCCACCACACATGGCCCTTGAGGCTCAACAGCACCAAAGCGGCCAAGTTGCTGGCGGTGTTGAGCACTTTGGCGTGCGCCGAGGCAGTTAAAAAGTCGTAGCCCAATACCCGCACCAAAGCAAACACCCAAAAACTTCCGGTCCCCGGGCCAAAAAAACCATCGTAAAAACCCAGTCCCAAGCCCAGCCACGCAAACGCCAGTGCTTCAGCGCGTCCAGCCCAGCGCGGCATTTGACTGCGTCCCATGTCTTTGCGGGCCAAGGTGTAGGCCAAGATCAGCAGCAACACCACGGGCAATGCCCGGCGCAAAAACGCAGGGTCCAGTTGAGTCACTGCATATGCGCCCAGCCAGGCGCCCACCCAGGCCGCCACTGCGCCCGGCCACAGCGATGTCCAATGCAATTCGATGCGCCGGCTGTACTGCCAGCACGACCAGGTGGTGCCCCACACCGATGCGCTTTTGTTATTTCCCAGCAAAGTGGCCGGGTGGGCCAAGGGATAGGTCGCAAACAAAGCAGGGACCAAGACCAATCCACCACCGCCCACCATTGCGTCGATAAATCCAGCCAAGGCCGAGGCCAGGGAAACCAGCAGCACATCCATGGGGAGATTGTCCAATGAGTGAAGGACACGAGGGGCAGAAAAAAAAGCACCGCCGCAGCGGTGCTTGGGGTCGAACACCTGAAAGGTGTTTCTGGGTTTGTTGTCTCCTCGGACCCTCGTGACCAGCCCGGGGCCGGATCGAGTGGCCGAAATATAAAGCCCGGATGAGGCCTTTTTTCTAGGGGCTTTCCCGTGGGCCTGTGGGTCTTGGCGCGCGGCTCAGGCAGGCGTTTCGTCTTCCAGCGCCAGCCATTCGGCGGCTTTTTCGGCCAGCATCAACACTGGGCTGTTGGTGTTGCCGCTGGTGATACAGGGCATCACACTCGCGTCCACCACACGCAGGCCTTGCACCACGCCGCCGCGTCCATCGCGCAGGCGCAACTGGGGGTCCACCACAGCCAGTGCATCGTCCAATCGACCCATGCGTGCCGTGCCCACGGGGTGAAAGATGGTGGTGCCAATATCACCTGCCAGGCGCGCCAAATCCGCGTCGGTTTGAAATTGGGTGCCCGGCTTCCACTCCTGGGGTTGATACTGGGCCAGCGCGGGTTGCGCGGCAATTTGGCGGGTGATGCGCAGCGAGTCGGCCGCCACTTGGCGGTCGGCCTCGGTGCTCAGGTAATTGGGTGCGATCAGCGGTGCCTGGGCAAATTGGGCGCTTTGGATGTGCACGGTGCCGCGGCTGGAGGGATTGAGGTTGCACACGCTGGCGGTAAAGGCGGGAAAGGCATGCAGCGGTTCGCCAAATGCATCCAGGCTCAAGGGTTGCACGTGGTATTGGATATTGGGCCAAGGCTTGGACGGATCGCTGCGGGTGAAAGCGCCGAGTTGCGAGGGTGCCATGCTCATGGGGCCACTTTGGTTGAACAGATATTCCATGCCAATGGCGGCCTTGCCCCACCAGCTGTTGGCCAAGGTGTTGAGCGTTTTCACCCCCTTGACCTTGAATACCGCACGGATTTGCAAATGGTCTTGCAGGTTTTCGCCCACACCGGCCAAGTCCAGCACAGTTGCTATGCCGTGCTGTTGCAGCAAAGCCCCCGGGCCAATGCCAGAGAGCTGCAAAAGTTGCGGCGTGGCCACAGCACCGGCACACAACACCACCGCTTTGTGGGCGCGGGCCAGCACCATTTCCAGCCCATTCCATACCTGCACACCGGAACAACGCAACTGGCCGTTGGGCAAGGTGGCCATTTCCAATTTGGACACTTGGGCCGATGTCCACAACTCGAAGTTGGGTCGCGCATAACAGGTGGGTCGCAAAAACGCTTTGGCGGTGTTCCAGCGCCAGCCGCTTTTTTGATTGACCTCAAAGTAGCCCACGCCTTCGTTGCTGCCCCGGTTGAAGTCGTCGCTGGCGGGGATGCCTGCTTGCATGGCAGCCTGGGCAAACGCATCCAAGATGTCCCAGCGCAGGCGTTGCCTTTCGATGCGCCACTCGCCGCCGGCATGGTGGTGGCGCAAGGTTTGGTGATAGACGCTTTTTCCCTGGGTCAGCACATCGCTTTTGTGGCCTTTGGCACCATGCAAGGCATTCGCGCCCAGGTGATGGTCTTCGTGCAACTTGAAGTAAGGCAAACAGTGGTCCCAGCGCCAGCGCGCGTCCCCGGTCACATCCGCCCAGTGGTCATAGTCGCGCGCTTGGCCCCGCATGTAAATCATGCCGTTGATGCTCGAGCAACCACCCAACACCTTGCCACGCGGATAGCGCAGGCTGCGGCCGTTAAGACCCGCCGCGGGCTCGGTCTGGTACATCCAATCGGTGCGCGGATTGCCAATGCAATACAAATAACCCACGGGGATGTGGATCCAGTGGTAGTCGTCTTTGCGCCCCGCCTCGATCAGCAACACGCGTTTGCTGGCGTTGGCGCTCAAGCGGTTGGCCAGCAAGCAGCCCGCCGTGCCCGCGCCGACGATGATGTAGTCGAAGGTGGTGTCGTTCATGGGGAGGCCAGTGGTGGCGTGGTGCTGTTCAGGCTTTATTTGGAGGTGGGCATCACAAATTCAGCGCCCTTGCCAATGCCCTCGGGCCAGCGCTGCATGATGGACTTTTGCTTGGTGTAAAAGCGCACACCCTCTTCGCCATAGGCGTGCATGTCGCCAAATATCGAACGCTTCCAGCCGCCAAATCCGTGCCAGGCCATGGGCACGGGGATGGGCACGTTGATGCCCACCATACCGACCTGGATGCGTCGGCTGAATTCACGCGCCACGTTGCCGTCGCGGGTGAAGCAAGACACCCCGTTGCCAAACTCATGGTCGTTGATGATTTGGACCGCTTTGGCGAAGTCGGGCACGCGCACACAGGCCAGCACCGGGCCGAAGATTTCTTCTTTGTAGATCTTCATGTCGGTGGTCACGTTGTCAAACAGCGTGCCGCCCATCCAAAAACCCTTGTCGCAGCCAGCACCTGCGGATGCGCCTTTGAAGCCTCGGCCATCGACCAGCAGCTTCGCGCCTTCTTTCTCGCCTTGCGCGATGTAGCCGGTGATGCGCTCCAGCGCAGCTTGGGTGACGATGGGGCCCATCTCGGCGGCCAGGTTTTCGCCGTTGAGCACTTTCAAGGCGCGCGTGCGCTCGATCAGCTTGGGCATGATTTTGTCGGCCACATCGCCCACCAGCACCGCCACGCTGATGGCCATGCAACGCTCGCCGGCCGAGCCATAGGCGCTGCCGATCAAGGCGTCGACCACTTGGTCGAGGTCGGCATCGGGCATGACCACCATGTGGTTTTTCGCGCCACCCAAGGCCTGCACCCGTTTGCCGTGGTGCGCACCGGTTTCATAGATGTAATTGGCAATCGGTGTGGAGCCAACAAAGCTGATGGCTTTCACATCGGGGTGCACCAACAAAGCATCCACCGCTTCTTTGTCGCCTTGCACCACGTTGAAAACACCATCGGGCAGCCCTGCTTGTTGCAGCAAATCGGCCATCAGCAAAGAAGGTGTGGGGTCGAGTGGGCTGGGCTTCAACACAAAGGTGTTGCCGCAGGCAATCGCCATGGGAAACATCCACATGGGCACCATGACGGGAAAGTTAAAGGGCGTGATGCCCGCCACCACGCCCAAAGGCTGGCGAAAGGTCCAGTTGTCGATGCCGGTAGACACTTGGTCGGTGAAGTCGCCTTTGAGCAGTTGGGGAATGCCGCAGGCAAATTCAACGATCTCAATGCCCCGGGTCACCTCGCCTTGCGCATCGGTGAACACCTTGCCGTGCTCGGCGGTGATGGCATGGGCCAGTGCGTCGCGATGCAGGTTGAGCAACTCCAAAAATTTGAACATCACGCGCGAGCGGCGCAAAGGCGGCAGCTCCGCCCAGACCGGAAAAGCGGCTTGCGCGGCGGCCACTGCTGCATTCACATCTGTGGAGGAGGCCAATGCCACATGGGCAGTGATGGCCCCAGTGGCAGGGTTGGTCACGGCCTGTTGGCGCGGGCTGTGGCCCGCTTGGTTTTTGCCTTGGATGTAGTGCTTGATGATGGTGCTCATGCGGGTCCTGTTTGATGCGGTTCTGAAAAAAGGGGCAGTCAGCGGCCACCGGCGATGTCGATGATGCCACCGGTGCAATAGCTCGATTGTTCTCCAAGCAGCCAGACGATGGCCTGGGCCACTTCTTGGGCCGTGCCGGGTCGCTGCATGGGAATGTGGGGCGCCAGTTGGCTGGCGCGATCCGGTTGGCCACCGCTGGCATGGATATCGGTGTCAATGATGCCCGGGCGCACCGCATTGACGCGGATGCCTTCGGTGGCCAGTTCGCGCGCCAAACCAATGGTGAAGCTGTCGATCGCGCCCTTGCTGGCGGCGTAGTCCACATATTGACCAGCGGCCCCCAAACGCGCGGCCACGCTGCTGAGGTTGACGATGCTGCCGCCTTGACCGCCGTGGCGCAAGGACAGTCGGCCAATGGCTTCTCGGGCGCAAACAATGGGGCCAATGACATTGATGCGCAGCATGCGTTCGATCCGCTCCAGTGTCATGTCCTCCACCCGTTGGGCCTGGTCCACCACGCCGGCCGAATTCACCAAGCCCGCCCAATGCGCGTTCCAATCAGCCACTGCTTGGTCCACCTGCGCAAACATGGCCATGACCTGGGTTGCGTCGCCCACATCGGCTTGCACGGCCATGGCCTGGCCGCCACTGGCTTGGATGCGCGCCGCCACGGCATGCGCTGCCTGCGCGTCCTGGGTGAAATTGACGGCGACCGCCCAGCCCTGCTGGGCGGCCAGCCAAGCCGTGGCCGCGCCAATGCCTCGGCTGCCACCGGTGATCAATACAGCGGGTTTCAAAAGATGTCTCCTGCAAGAATTGGGCGCAGCGGGTACAAACGAGGGGCTTGCCTGGCACACCTGGGTCAAAGACCGCCCCAAAAAGATAACACGATTGGAGACAAAAATGCCTTTGACGGTTGATTACTACTTTGCCCCGCAAAGCCCTTGGACTTACCTGGGTCACGCTCGATTGACCGCTTTGGCTGCGCAGTTCAAGGCCCACGTCAATGTGTTCCCGGTGGACCTGGGCGGCAAGGTGTTTCCCATTTCTGGCGGTTTGCCCTTGGGCGCCCGTGCGCCGCAGCGTCAGGCCTACCGATTGGTGGAGCTCAAACGCTTCAGTGAATTTTTAAACCAACCGCTGCACATCAAACCCAAGTATTTCCCGGTGGCCGGTGACGACGCGGCGCGGTTGATCATTGCAGTGCGACAACACGACGGCGATGCCGCCGCCATGAAGATCACTGGTGCGGTGCTTGCTGCGGTGTGGGCGCAAGAGCGCAACATCGCCGATGACCATGTCTTGGCCGAGTTGCTGGCCGAACAAGGCTTGCCCAGCGCCCGAACCGGGCAGGCTCATAGCCAAACGGTGCAAGAGGCCTATGAGGCATATACCCAACAGGCCATTGATGCTGGTGTTTTTGGTGCCCCCAGCTACGTGGTGCATGGCGAGATTTTTTGGGGTCAAGACAGATTGGGCTTTTTGGAGCGCCGCCTGACCCAGGGATGAACCAGGGGCACGGCCAGGTGACTATGATTGATTTTTGTTTATCAAGACAGGAGAAACCATGGGACAGATGATTGAACTTCAGGCCGCTGACGGCCATCACTTCGCCGCTTACGTGGCCCAGCCCGCTGGCAGGGCCAAAGGGGCGGTGGTGGTGTTGCAAGAAATTTTTGGGGTCAACGCACACATCCAAGAAGTGGCCGATGGGTATGCCCAGGCGGGCTATGTGGCCGTGGCTCCAGCCACCTTTGACCGCTGTGAGCGCGGTGTCAACTTGGGCTACAAGCCGGAGGACATGAATGCGGGTTTTGCCTTGAAAACCGCGATCGAAGCCTTGCCCGCGCCCGCAGTGTTGGCCGACATCCAAGCCGCAGTCGATCATGCCGCCACGGTGTGTGCTGGCAAGGTGGGGGTGGTGGGTTATTGCTGGGGTGGCTTGCTCACATGGCGGGCGGCTTGCCTGGTCAAAGGCTTGTCGGCCGCTGTCCCTTACTACGGCGGTGGCGTGACTTCGGCGGCCGAAATGGCGCGCCAGCCCCTGTGTCCGGTGCAAGCCCACTTTGGGACCAAAGACCATTGGATTGCACTGGACACGGTGGAAGCCTTTCGCCAAGCCCATCCCCACGTGGAGGTGCATGTGTACGAAGCGGACCATGGTTTTAACTGCAACCACCGCGCCGCCTTCGATGCCACGGCAGCCGAGCAGGCGCGTGAGCGGGCCTTGGCCTTTTTTGCCGCCCATCTGGGCTAAAGCCAGCCTGGCCAGCAGACTCAGCAGGCTTTACTGGCCCAGGATGTTGTGGGCGGCGTCGATGGCGAAATAGGTCAACACGCCATCGGCCCCGGCGCGCTTGAACGCCAACAGGCTTTCCAGCATCACCGCGTCATGCTCGAGCCAGCCGTTTTGCGCCGCAGCTTTGAGCATGGCGTATTCCCCCGAGACCTGGTAGGCGAAGGTGGGCACCTGGAACTCGTCTTTCACCCGACGCACGATGTCCAGGTAAGGCATGCCGGGCTTGACCATGACCATGTCGGCACCCTCGGCAATGTCCATGGCCACCTCGCGCAAGGCCTCGTCCGAGTTGCCGGCGTCCATTTGATAGACCTTTTTGTTGCCCTTGCCCAGGTTGGCGGCCGAACCCACCGCGTCGCGAAACGGGCCGTAAAAGGCGCTGGCGTACTTGGCGCTGTAAGCCATGATGCGGGTGTGCACATGGCCTTGGGCTTCCAGCATTTGGCGGATTGCACCGATGCGCCCGTCCATCATGTCGCTGGGCGCGACGATGTCCACCCCCGCGTTGGCCTGGGTCAGGGCTTGTTGCACCAGGACCTGCACGGTCGGGTCGTTCAAGATGTAGCCGCTGTCGTCCAACAAGCCGTCTTGGCCGTGGCTGGTGAACGGGTCGAGTGCCACGTCGGTCATCACGCCCAACTCGGGAAAGTGTGACTTCAGGCTTTTCACCACGCGCGGCACCAAGCCCTTCTCGTTCAAGGCTTCACGGCCATCGGGTGTTTTCAGCGCCGGGTCGATGACCGGGAACAAGGCCATGACGGGGATGCCCAGTTGCACGCATTGCTCGGCCACGGGCAGCAGCAGGTCCAGGCTGAGTCGCTCCACCCCGGGCATGGAGGCGATGGCCTCGCGTCGTTTGTCGCCGTCCAGCACAAACACCGGGTAAATCAGGTCGTCGACGCTCAAGCTGTTTTCGCGCACCAGGCGGCGGGTGAAGTCGTCGCGGCGCAAGCGGCGCAAGCGGGTGTTGGGAAAGGTGGTGTAGGGGTTCATGGCGAAAATTGTGCCTGATGCGCCTTGCCTTGTCTGTGGCGCACCCCATGCAGATCCGATCGGGAAAACCAGAGGGTTGAATACTTTGTGCTTGTTGGTTGCGGCATTTGAAGCTTGATTTTCTCGGTAATCTGATAAATTCATCAGCGAACGGTTCACCGTTCCCCGCTTTTCCTCCCTGAGCGGGCGTCGTTTGATGCAAACGACTTTGCAGCCCGACCCACAGGTCGGGCTTTTTTTTGATCGGGCCAAGAACCATTGGTATGAAGCAGGCGTGGGCCAACCACTACACTGATTGATATGTTGTGGGTCAAAGCGTTTCACATTGTTTTTGTGGCCAGTTGGTTTGCGGGCTTGTTTTACCTGCCCCGCATATTTGTGAACCTGGCCATGGTGGCGCCCGAATCCAGCGCGGAGCGCGATCGGTTGTTGTTGATGGCCGCGAAATTGTTGCGCTTCACCACCATTTTGATGATCCCTGCTGTGGCCTTGGGCCTGTGGCTGTGGTGGGGCTATGGCATTGGCCAAGGGGCCGGCTGGATGCATGTCAAACTTGCCGTGGTTTTGTTGGTCTTGATCTATCACCACCAGTGCGCACGGCAGTTGCGCAGCTTGCGCGAGGGCACATCGCAGCATGGCCATGTTTGGTACCGATGGTTCAATGAGTTACCGGTGGTGATGTTGGTGGTGACCGTTGTGCTGGTGGTGGTCAAGCCCTTTTGAGTCGACCATGATCGCGCATGCACCGCACCTTATGACTTATCTGCCCTGGGGTGTGACTTGCTGAGCAGGCGGCGCAGCACCGTGGCCTGGCCTTTGACCTGGGCGTATGTGGCCTTGGTGGTTTATGCCAGCTTGTACCCCTTTGGCCCCTGGCGCGACCAAGGCTTGAGCACCTGGAGTTTTTTAACCGCACCCTGGCCCAGATATTGGGGCGCTTTTGACGTTTGGGCCAATGTGTGGGGCTACGGCCCTTTGGGTTTTTTGGCCGCGCTCAGCGCCATGCGCATGGGCCTGCGCGGGTCGGCAGGGTGGCTGGCGGTGTTGGGTTCTGCGACTTTGTCATTGTTGATGGAAGGGTTGCAAAGCTACTTGCCGGTCCGCGTGCCGTCGGTGGCCGATTTTGGGCTCAACACCTGTGGCGCCGCTTTGGGGGCGTGCTTGGCCATCGGCTTGGAGAGATTGGGGGCGATCGATCGCTGGAGTCGGTTTCGCGAGCGCTGGTTCACCGAGGGCGCGGAAGGGGGCATGGCCTTGTTGGTGCTATGGCCCTTCGCCTTGTTGTTTCCCGCCCCCATCTGTTTGGGCCTGGGTCAAATCGGCCCCAATTTGCGCGCTGATGTGGCCCAGTGGTTATGGGACAGCCCTGTGCGCGATTGGTTGTCGTTTCAAGATCCGCCCACCCAGGCCCTGACCCCCGAGATGGAGTTTGCTTTGGTGCTGATGGGTTTGCTGCTGCCTTGTTTGCTGGGTTTTGCGGTGATTCGCGATTTGCGGCAAAAGATGGTGTTGGCGGGCCTGGCTGTTGGCGTGGGCATGGGGGTCAGTGCCTTGTCGGCTGTATTGACCTATGGCCCTGGTCACGCATGGGTGTGGTTGGATGCGGCGCAGGCATGGGCATTGATGGCGGGCTGGCTGTTGGCGTTGGTGTTGGCTGCGTTGCCCCGCTGGGCGCAGGCAGGCTTGCTTTTGGGGGCCATGTCGGTGTATTTGTGGTGGATCAACCAAGTGCCAGCGAGCACCTATGTGACCCTCAACCTTCAACAGTGGGAGCAAGGCCGCTTTGTCCGTTTTAATGGCTTGGCGCAGTGGCTGGGCTGGGTCTGGCCGTTTGCGGTTTGGTGGTGGGCCCTGTTGTGGATGGCGCGTCTGCGCAGCGAACGCAAAACCTTTTGAGGCCCCCTTTGGGGTCAGGTGGAGCGGCTCATTGGGCTCTGGCCTTGGGCTTGAGGGTCAGTGGCCGATGCCTGCCGCCTAAAATGCGTGCATGACCCATGCCCCATCTTATTACCAGCGACACATTTTTTTCTGCACCAACCAGCGCAGCAATGGGCAAGCAAGTTGTTCCGATCATCCGGCGCAACAAGCTTTCGAGCATTGCAAGGCCCAGGTCAAGCAAGCCCAACTCAACGGGCCGGGCGGCGTGCGGGTCAACAAAGCGGGCTGTCTGGACCGCTGCGCCGGTGGGCCGGTGGCGGTGGTCTACCCCGAAGCGGTTTGGTACACCTTTGTGGACTTGGCCGATATTGATGAAATCGTCAGCAGCCATTTGCGCGACGGGCGTGTGGTGCAGCGCCTGGTGCTGTCGCCTGAAGTCGGGCGCTGACTTGGCATGAACCAGCAAACTCAGCGCCTGATCTACCAGGGGCAGGCAGGGCGCATGCAAGTGTTGCGCGACGACCCGCTGGGAACCCCAAAAGGTTGTGCGTTTGTGGCCCACCCCCATCCCTTGTATGGGGGCACCATGGACAACAAAGTGGTGCAAACCTTGGCCCGCGCCCATGTGCAGGCCGGTTGGACGGTATTTCGATTCAACTTTCGGGGCGTGGGCGAAAGCGAGGGTGCGCACGATGCCGGCATCGGTGAGTGCGAGGATCTGCTGGCTTTGATACAACTGACCGCGCCACAAGGCGATTTGGCCTTGGCCGGCTTTTCATTTGGTTCGTTCGTGGTCAGTCAAGCGCTGGCGCGCTTGCATGCTTGGGGGCGCGAGGTCTGCAGCCTGGTGTTTGTGGGCACGGCCGCTTCGCGTTTTGCGGTGGCCGATATCCCCCCCGCTTGGGCATCGCGTTTGCTGCTCTTGCACGGCTTGGATGACGACACCGTGCCCCTGCAAAGCGTACTGGAATGGGCCAAGCCGCAAAACCTGCCCGTGACCGTGGTGCCTGCGGGGGGTCATTTTTTTCATGGCCAATTGCCGCCATTGAGACGCTGGGTCTACCGCCATGTACAGGCCATGGCCCTGGAGGCGACCGACACGCCGGCCAACAACGTCTGAGGGTGAAGGGGATGTTTCAGAAATTCAAAATTTGCTGGGGCAGTTGGGTCCTTGTCATTTGCATGGGTTCGACTTGGGCGCAAGCACCACAAGCCCCTGAAGTCGCAGCACGCGCTTACTTATTGGTGGATTTGACGGCCAATCAGGTCTTGGTCGCCAAGGGGGCCGATCAGCCGGTGGAGCCGGCTTCTCTGACCAAATTGATGAGCGCTTACCTGGTGTTTGATGCGCTCAAAAGCAAGAAGATCCAATTGCAGCAAACTTTTGCGGTCAGCACGCGGGCTTGGAAGATGCCTGGTTCGCGCATGTTCATCGACCCCAAAATGAATGTGCCGGTGGAGGATTTGCTGCGCGGCATGATTGTCCAGTCGGGTAACGATGCCACTGTGGCACTTGCTGAAGGGGTGGCCGGCAGTGTGGAGCGCTTTGTGGCCTTGATGAATGAACAAGCCAAGGCTTTGGGCATGAAGGACTCGACTTTCAAGAACCCCGAGGGACTGACAGAACCTGGACACACCACCACGGCCAATGACTTGGCACTGTTGGCTGGCCGCTTGATGGCGGACTTTCCAGAGTACATGGGCTACTACGCACTGAAGAAATACCGCTACCCGGGTACGCCCGCGGCGAATGAAAACAACCGTAATTTATTGCTGTATCGCGACCCCACGGTCGATGGTCTTAAAACCGGTCACACCGAGGCGGCCGGTTATTGTTTGGTGGCCACCGCCCAAAGAAACTTGCCCCAGGTGGGTCAGCGGCGCTTGTTGTCGATCGTGCTCGGCGCCTCCAGCGAGAACGCCCGTGCCGCAGAGTCGCAAAAACTGCTCAATTGGGGGTACACCGCGTTCGATGCCGTGCGTTTGTTTGATGCAGGGCAAACCGTGGTTGCCCCGCTCGTTTGGAAAGGGAGAGAGACCAAGGTCAACTTGGGGGTGAACCGGCCATTGGTCGTGGCCCTGCCCGCGGGTCAGTTGTCACGCATGACCACCCAGGTGGCGCGCCCAGACCCTTTGCTGGCACCGGTGTTGCGTGGTCAGCCAATTGGCCATCTGCAAGTCTTGATTGACCAAAAAGTGTTTGTCGAAATACCTTTGGTGGCCCTCAACAGCGTGGAACCCTCAGGAATTTTGGGCCGGGCATGGGACGCCATTCGACTGTGGATCAAGTAGTGTGCGCACGCTCACTTCGAATCCAAAGCCTGGACGTTCTCTTTTTACCCAAGCCACACCGGTCAGGCCACTGAGCGGCGTTGCCGTGGGGCTTATTTGTATAAAAGCCGCAACAATGCTATAGTGTTGGGCTTTTCGGGTCTTTCTATCAGAGAGGCCCTTTGTATTTCAAACGTTGAGGGACGTTTTTCATGCCAACCATCAATCAACTCGTGCGCCATGGGCGGGAGGTCGAGAAATCGAAATCCAAAAGCCCGGCAATGCAAAACTCGCCACAGCGGCGCGGTGTTTGCACACGCGTCTATACCACCACACCCAAAAAGCCCAACTCTGCCTTGCGCAAAGTGGCCAAAGTGCGTTTGACCAACGGCTTTGAGGTGATCTCCTACATCGGCGGCGAAGGCCACAACCTGCAAGAGCATTCAGTCGTGCTCGTGCGTGGTGGTCGTGTCAAAGACCTGCCTGGCGTTCGCTATCACATCGTGCGCGGCTCGCTCGATTTGCAAGGTGTGAAAGACCGCAAGCAGTCTCGGTCCAAGTATGGCGCCAAACGCCCCAAGAAAACCTGATCTTCGGATCAACCCTCGGCGCGAACCGGCCATCTCAGGTTCAGGTTGCACTCGGCATCCGGCAGATGCCAAGCGCAAGGTGACCCCAAGCACAGATTTCCTGTGTGGGTCAAGTAAGTGAAAGGTGTTTTCACCTTTCGCGATCGCTGATAAAGCGGTCAACTGAAGCATCAAAGGAAGAAAAATGCCACGTCGTCGCGAAGTCCCTAAACGAGAAATACTGCCCGACCCCAAGTACGGGAACGTCGAACTGTCCAAGTTCATGAACGTGATCATGGAAGGTGGCAAGAAAGCCATCGCTGAGCGCATCATCTACGGTGCTTTGCAGCAAGTCGAAACCAAATCGGGCAAAGACCCGATTGAACTCTTTAGCCTGGCCATCAACAACGTCAAGCCCATGGTCGAGGTCAAGTCCCGGCGTGTGGGCGGTGCCAACTACCAGGTTCCCGTTGAAGTTCGACCCATTCGCCGCCTGGCCTTGTCCATGCGCTGGCTCAAGGAAGCAGCCCGCAAGCGCGGTGAAAAATCCATGGCGTTGCGTTTGGCCAATGAGTTGATCGAGGCCTCAGAGGGTCGAGGTGGTGCCATGAAAAAACGCGATGAAGTTCATCGCATGGCCGAAGCCAACAAGGCTTTCTCGCATTTTCGATTCTGATTTTTGGGGCATCCAAGTGCAAAGCCCTTGGATGTCATTGCCGGCAACAGGCCTTGATTGGGGGCATTGCATGGCGATGAGGACCGGCCCGGTCCGATTTGGTTCTTGAGCATTTGGTTCATGGACCACTGGTTTGATTCACTTATCCCACACCCAGAGGTTGAACATGGCCCGCAAGACACCCATCGAGCGATATAGAAACATTGGTATTTCTGCCCACATTGACGCGGGTAAAACCACCACCACTGAACGTATTTTGTTTTATACCGGTGTGAACCACAAGATTGGTGAGGTGCACGACGGGGCCGCCACCATGGACTGGATGGAGCAAGAGCAAGAGCGTGGCATCACCATCACGTCGGCGGCCACCACTTGTTTCTGGAAAGGCATGGACATGACTTTCCCAGAGCACCGCATCAACATCATTGACACCCCTGGACACGTCGACTTCACCATCGAGGTGGAGCGTTCCATGCGCGTGCTGGACGGTGCATGCATGGTGTATTGCGCCGTGGGTGGTGTGCAACCCCAATCTGAAACCGTCTGGCGCCAAGCCAACAAATACAAAGTGCCTCGCCTGGCCTTTGTGAACAAAATGGACCGAACCGGTGCCAACTTCTTCAAGGTCTATGACCAAATGAAGTTGCGCTTGAAAGCCAACCCCATCCCCATCGTGATCCCCATCGGCGCTGAAGAAAACTTCAAAGGCGTGGTTGATCTGCGCAAGATGAAAGCCATCATTTGGGATGAAGCCTCGCAAGGCATGAAATTCACGTTCGAAGAGATTCCCGCCGACTTGGTTGAAGACGCCAAAAAATGGCGCGAAGGCATGGTGGAGGCCGCGGCCGAAGCTTCCGAAGAGTTGATGAACAAATACCTGGAAGAAGGTGATTTGACCGAAGCCGAAATCACCCAGGGTTTGCGCGCCCGCACCATCGCCAGCGAAATCCAACCCATGATGTGCGGCACCGCTTTCAAAAACAAAGGCGTACAGCGCATGTTGGATGCGGTCATAGAGTTGCTGCCATCTCCAGTGGACATCCCACCGGTTGGCGGCACGGATGACAACGAGAAAGAAGCACATCGGGAGGCCGACGATAACGAAAAATTCTCCTCATTGGCTTTCAAGTTGATGACCGATCCGTTTGTGGGTCAACTCACCTTTGTGCGTGTGTACTCTGGGGTCTTGAAAAAAGGCGATACCGTTTTCAACCCCATTAAGGGCAAGAAAGAGCGGATTGGCCGAATTGTGCAAATGCACGCCAACAACCGTGAAGAAGTGGACGAAATTTGCGCCGGCGACATTGCCGCTTGCGTGGGATTGAAAGATGTCACCACCGGTGAAACCTTGTGTGATCCTGACAACGTGATCATGCTCGAGCGCATGGTGTTCCCTGAGCCTGTGATCGCTCAAGCGGTCGAACCCAAAACCAAAGCCGACCAAGAAAAAATGGGCATTGCCCTGCAGCGCTTGGCGGCCGAAGATCCTTCATTCCGCGTGAAGACCGACGAAGAATCGGGTCAAACCATCATCGCCGGCATGGGCGAGTTGCACTTGGAAATCATTGTCGACCGCATGAAGCGCGAGTTTGGTGTGGAGGCCAACGTCGGCAAGCCCCAAGTGGCTTACCGTGAAACCATTCGCAAAACCGTTGAAGACAGCGAGGGCAAGTTCGTGCGCCAGTCCGGCGGTAAGGGCCAGTACGGTCACGTGGTGTTCAAGATCGAACCCAACGAAGCGGGCAAAGGCTTTGAGTTTGTTGACGCCATCAAGGGTGGCGTGGTGCCCCGTGAATACATTCCTGCCGTGGAAAAGGGCGTGGTCGAGGCCCTCACCACGGGTGTGCTGGCGGGTTACCCCGTGGTCGATGTGAAAGTCACCCTGCATTTTGGCTCCTACCACGATGTCGACTCGTCCGAGCAGGCTTTCAAAATGGCTGCCATTTTTGGCTTCAAAGAGGGTTGCCGCAAAGCCAGCCCTGTTATTTTGGAACCCATGATGGCGGTGGAAGTGGAAACCCCTGAGGATTACGCCGGTAACGTGATGGGCGATTTGTCCTCGCGCCGTGGCATGGTGCAAGGCATGGAAGACATGGTTGGTGGTGGCAAAGCCATCAAGGCAGAGGTGCCGTTATCAGAAATGTTTGGCTACTCGACCACGCTGCGATCCATGTCGCAAGGTCGTGCCACTTACACCATGGAATTCAAGCATTACGCAGAAGCACCGCGCAACGTGGCGGAAGCCATAGTGTCGGCCCGCTCCAAGTGATTTGTCAGCGGCATTGATTTCAAGCTGTCTGCGACGTTGCGCCGCCCTGTCACCCGTGCGGGGCGAACCAGCAGCATCGTGCAGACGTTAAACCTGTACACGGGCATTGTTCTTTGGAGATTTGAAAATGGCAAAAGGCAAGTTTGAGCGGACCAAGCCGCACGTGAACGTGGGCACGATTGGCCACGTGGACCATGGCAAGACGACGCTGACGGCGGCGATCACGACGATTTTGTCGTCCAAGTTTGGGGG
>Ga0214923_10003125_pt1 | contig 21107 bp, 20 predicted proteins | sample LL1510_MetaG_FD_177993 | JGI IMG/M metagenome (GOLD analysis project Ga0214923, IMG submission 177993) | Freshwater microbial communities from Lake Lanier, Atlanta, Georgia, United States - LL-1510 | ecosystem: Environmental > Aquatic > Freshwater > Lake | place: USA: Georgia | collected...
TGGAAGTAATAGAAAAATACTAAACAATATGCCGATAATTTTTTGTAAGTACTTCATACTATTTAAATGAAAGTGTAAATGTTCGCGCAAGTCGTTGGAGTTCGTATTCAAGAGTGGATACATCGACCTTTATAGACGCGCTCGCACTTGTGTCTGGTCGAGAAAAACGAAGCATGTTTTGTTGTGGGCTTCCGAATACCTCTTTTCCATCAACGGTGAGTGTGAAAAAAGTATCGCTTGTAACATTTTTGGGAATTGAAAAATAGTATGGCTCAAATACAACAGTCGTTCCTGGTCCTTGTGCCTCTATGGCACTGGTTGTTCCGTTTGCATAATCAGTAAATCCGTCTTTTTGTTGATAGGCGACAAGTGATGGAGATTTCCCTGTAACAGAAGCACTTCCCGCTCCATTAAATGTACCGCTCTGTACCGAAACTGAAAGAGTTGTTGAGGGGGAGGTAATCTCTGGCACAATTGTGATTGATGCGTTTCCGTACCCTGATTTTGATTGGAGCGATGAATCATTTTGGCTCCATCGGTATACAACCTGTCGAGGGGCGCTTGTGGTTGGGATCGCGGTAAACCGTAGCGGTGCACCAAATGAAGGGAGCGCTTTGCCTTTATAAAAAGGTGGTGTATAGCTATCCGGCGCTTCCCATAGCACATCAACACTTGCGGGGCGAATAACAACAGAAGCAGTCGCCTCCACACTTCCAAGTGCTCGGGCGCTAATATCGATGAGCCCCGTTTGTCCATTTCCAGGTGCGGTTACGGTGATTGTTCGCTTTCCAATCCCGCTTGCAACAATAATACCGTTGTATTTCCACACAATAGATGCTTGATCAAGGTCGATTGCATAACTCTCTGCACGAAGAAGCACTTCCTGAAAGGGTTTTGGATCAGAGGGGATGGTGGTAATTGAGAGGTCTGGGGTCAGCGATGCTTGCGCAAAACTTCGCATCGTCCCCCCAAACAGTGATAGTGCAAGAATGAACACTAGAAGTTTTCTCATGAATACAAGTATACCCCATGGTAACTAAGGAGTAAAAAGTAATAAATAAGTAATACAAGGGAAAACTCCTTCTTTTACTTATTCATTACTCCTTATTATTTACTATCCTTTATATTGTGACTGAAACTCTTCTTTTGCTTTTCGGATTGAAATGACTTGAGAAGGGTCGGAAGTGATGATCTGGTCTTCGGTGTAGGATGCAATAATTTTTATTGCAACGTGCTTGAGCCCTGCAAAGAATATTCCCTCTCCGATACCACTTTCAAGAAGAAGATATTTTTCTTCATCGGTGAGCGTAAATGTTTTTTGGAGTACGTCAATATTGGTTGGCGATTGCTTGAGCAGAAGCTGTATTGAAGAGTTTGTAATAATTGGCACGCCGTACGGACTTTTCATAAAATCTCCCACATCTTGTGTGATTGTGCAGAGTCCGAGGTAGTATTTTCGTCCTCGTTTGGCGATTGAGTAGAGAAACGACGCGGTATCATCACTTTTCATCATCCACCATGCCTCATCGACGACAAGAAGACGTTTCTTGAGTTCTTTTCGTACTGCATTCCAAATGAAGTGTGTCACGATATACATCGCCGCTGGTTTGAGGTCGTCTTCCATATCACGAACTGAAAAGACAACAAATTTTTTGTTGATATCAACGTTGGTTGGTTGGTTGATAAATGTTGCCCATGACCCTTTGGTGTATTTGACGAGGCGTTGCAAGATTGATTCAGTTCCTTCCATTCCAGAGAGTACCATTTCGAAATCAGAAAGGAGTGGCGGTTCAATTTTTGCAAAATCTGAGTCTGCACTGATGTCTTTGAGTGCGTATGTTTCAGTGATTGCACGGTCAATTATTGAATCTTCTTCTGGAGAGAGTCCTCCGAGCATGATGCGGAAAAGTCCAACAAGATTGATGATGTTGGCGCGCAACACATCCGCAGGAGCTTCGTCTTCGCGAGGGATGGGCAGGTCAAATGGGTTGATATGGTGTTCAGAAGAAAGAGAAATATTGAAGAACCTCCCCCCTACCGCTTCGGCGAGGTATTCATATTCTTTTTCAGGATCGATAACAATAACGTCAGTATCAAACATGAGCGTACGAATAATTTCGAGCTTGGTTGCATAACTTTTTCCGGCACCTGATTTTGCAAAAATGATTGAGTTGTAGTTTTCGAGGCTGAATCGATCAAAGATCACCAGTGATGAATTGTGTCGATTGACTCCGTAGAGAATACCGTTCTCACTTGTAAGGTCAAAGGATACAAACGGAAACATACTCGAAATTGGTTCGGAGGTAAGTTTTTGAGTGACATCGAGTTTGTCGATTCCGAGGGGCGCAACAGTCTTGAAACCGTCTTCTTCTTGGAAGAGCGCTGGTTTCATATAGATCATTTTTGCTTCAAGCATGCTTTTGACTTCACTTTCTGCTCGGAAGAGATCAGTCTCAGTGTCAGCGTAGAGGGTAATATAAAAGCCAACCGTGAACATTTTTTCTTGTGCTTGGGTGAGGCTGTCGCGAAGCTCTTCGAGGTCTTGGTATGCGGTGTCGAGTCGCGGGTCGCGAACAAGTCCTCGTTGTTGTCTGACAATGATCTGGCTTTCTACTTCAGCAATTTTTTTCTGAAAATGTCGTAGGAGCTCTGCGGTGTTGATTGGGTTGATGTGAATTGATATGTCAAAAATTTTATCGAGATTGATCAGTGGAGTAAGCCAGTTGTCGGTAAGGTATCGTGGGTATGAGATAACAAAAAAGGTATGCAAAATTTTATCCCCGATGCGCATTGATTTGGGGGTGATTTCAATTGCTGAGGGAGCGATCTTTTCCGCGAGCTCCATTGTTGCCCATTCATAAATATCTGCGGTGGGAATCGGCAACATATTGTCTTGCTTCTTTTTCTTGTCTGATGAAAATAAACCCATGTATCTAAAGTATAGCAGTAGTTAGGAGGAAGTAGTACCAAAAGAGAGTTACTTTCGCCGTACCGTTAATTCGTCTGAGGCTTTGCTTGTGATGTTGTTTCGCCTGGATTGAACGTTTTGTAGTAGAGCTCGATAACTTCTTGTGTTCCCAGTGTTGCAACACGAAGCCCAAGACGGGAAAGTCCTTGCTCCACAACACCGATGCGCTCTTCAAGTTGCGTTCGCTCTTCTTCAAACGTTGTTACGCTGTCGTTGGTGGTTGGAGATTTTTTTTGTAAGAATGAAAGAAGTTTTGAAATCCCTTTTTGCTGACTAATAATTGCTGGAACATACGGAATAACAACGAAGAAGCTTTTGCGCATGATGTTCACCTCGTCGGTGAAGCTTCTGATGAATTCAATATATTCTCGAGTTTGTACCTGTAAGAGTTGTTCGGTCTGCGCCTTGAGTCGGTCTTCGAGTGCGATAAGGTACGGACGGATGTCATACCGCCTACTTTGAATGGCGATTTGTATTGGAAAATCGAGCGTATTAAGAAAGCTTTGAAATTGCAAAAGCGTTGCACGCTGTTCGTCGTAGGACTTGAGACTAAGGTTGATTGAAGAAATAAGAAGAATTGCACAAAGTGTCCCATCTTTTAGCATGACGACACCGTCGCGCACCTCTTTGATTGGAACAAATGTTTGTGATGGAGTACCGGGGAGAGCCATGAGAGAAGTATATGATACTTCTCTTGGTTTATAAAGCTAAAGGGTATAAGGGGTATGACTTGATGAACTTAGTTTCTGGTGTTTTTTGGATCAATGACGTCAAGACTCCAGGAGAGTGTTTGAAGTTTGCTTTCGGTAAGCGCTTCACGCCCCTGTGGTATCGGCGCAGGCGTGGATGGTTTTGTGGGATGGTTGTAGTCTTTGTGCCACAAATAGAGCCGAGCGTGTGTGTAATAGCGAATGAATGCTTGAAGTGTAAAAATAAATGGTTTTTCGTTATATGTAATGAATGCAAGTGACAGGGAGAGTGCAATAAACGCAGGAACAAGAACGAGTGCAACAATACCAGGGAGTAATTTTATTGAAAGATAACTAAATCCCGCTCCTCCGATAAGGTACGCAAACTGCTTGAAGGTCAGTGGACCAAAGACCTTATCTTCAATATCGATAAATTGTGGGACTTTGAATTGCATGTTCAAAGTATAGCGTACTTATTTTTGAATACTCAATTACTTCTCCACTGGTTCGTGGTATGGATCGGCAAGTGCATCGCGGGCAGGAGCGGACGGAACCTGCGGCTCCGTCCGCTCAATACTATAATCCCTCGTCACTGGCGCAACAGGTGCCCCTCCCCCAAGGCGAGCAGTGAGATTTGCTAAAGAAGGAGTTATACCCTCTTCTCTTTTAGCTGGTAGGCTAACTATTTCGGAATTATTTTTTAAAGCTTCCTCATCTAATTCTTTGTTTGCTTCGATAGTAAGGAGGAGTTCGTTAATGATTTTTTCTTGGATCGCAATTTTAATCGCCATCTTCTTTTCCTCTTCAATCGGCAAATTTTCAATATAATGGGCAACTTCTTCTTTTGGGGTGACCCCCAGGAGAAAGAAGAATATGTCGTTTTTGAGGTGAAGTTTTTGTTCATCGTTTTGGAGCATTCCAACAATTTCTGTTGTTAATTTTTCCAGTTCTCCTCCAAAAATAAAGTCACTCACTTCTGGTGGAAGATTTTCAATAGTGTCATCAATTTTTTGGGATTGTTCTTCATTCATATTATTTTTTCTCCTCTCCTTTTAATTTATCACGTCTTGTTTTGAGGTAGTTATTCAAGTCTCTATACTTCTCTTCATGCTTCTCAGCATTTTTCACTTCTGTTAATTTAATACGCCAGTCATCTCTCTTTGTTGTACTATCAGGATCTGCGTCCCATATTCCTTTTAATCTTTTTACATCTGCTTGAAGTTTTTTAAGATTGTACCTATTTCGCTCTCGTGTTTTTACGAGATCTTCATAGTTTTCGCGTTGGTCCTTGTTTTCTTTTTTATCAAGTGACTCACGTTCTTCATCAACTATTTTTTTCTCATTATCATCAAGTATTTCGTACATACCCTTTCCTTTATTTGCACCCGCAGTGCTTATTACACCATCACGTACTAATTCTTGTCTCTCAGGCGCACTAAGTGAAGTGAAAGAGGGACTTGTTAAAAACTTATCCATAGCGATGAAATCCCTGAACCCGTTTTTAAGTGTATCCTCAATTTCTTTCAATTCCTTTTCAATTTTTGTCTTTTCTTCAACCTTCTTTGCGGCTTTTCGATCTGCAGTTGTTCTCACACCACTTCCTGTGATTGCACCAATTGGTGTATATACAGCATCAAAAATTTTCCCTAATTTAGGATTATCTTGTGCAATGCCAGCAATAAGTTGTGTCGCCAGACCACCTTTTGCGAGGTTTTTTGCATACTCACTTCTTCGTGCTGTGGTGAGTTCAGCGTTTGATTTAATGAGTGCTGGAGGAGCAACTTTTGCAATGGCAGCCTTGGTAGTGGCATCTGCTGAAGCTGTTGTTCTCGCAGCGGTGTATGCAGCTTTATTATTCTCTTTCATGTCACGTACTTCGCCAAGACTTTTTCCTAAATCTTGAGCAATCTTTGCATCAATAATTCGATCAATGTCATCTTCATGACGTTTTTTTTCTTTGGCATTGTAGACATCTGCATGTTTCTCTTCAAGAAGTTCGGCTTCGCTTTCTTTTCGTTCTTGACGTCTTTTTATATCAGCATCTCTACCTCCTGCACGTTGATCTGTCCCAAGACCAAGACCTACTCCCGCAAGAGCGTTCAATCCTTTTTGATTAGTGTCCATTCCTATATTTTTGAAAAATGCTTGACCAGCTGTACTTTGACGCACATCAAATGAGCCTCCTCGTGTTGCGTTTAATCCTTTTTGTAAATTTTTTCCAGCCCATCCAGTGATCCCACCTTTGGACGCCATATTTCGAATCCCCATACCAATTTTTGATTCGTCTGCCTTTGCGGCAAGTCCTCCAATCACCCTACCACCAACGAGTGCAGTTGCTCCAAGTGCAGCTCCGGTGACAAATCCTGTCGCCTTTTCTCCCCATTTTTGTACCATTTTTCCAGCCTCTCCCGCATAGTCACTTGCGAGTTTTTTCCCGTAATCAACAAGAAAATAAATGATAAGCATTGGGATTGCAATATAGAGAACATTTTCAAAAAAACTATATCCTCCCGCCTGGAGCCCAAATTCTGATAGAAGATTGGTACTTAAAAATGCATAGACAATATAGAGATAAAAAATAAATATTGGAGCGAGGAGTGCGTATTGAGTAAGTTCGCCTGTCCATTTTTGCCAAGAAAGACGCTCAATTTTGCTCAACATCGGGATTTCTCGACTCAAGAATGCAAACGGAGAAAAGATCATTGCAACATAGAGTCCGATCGTGCGACCCAAGAACATAAACGCAATACCCCAAAACATTTTGAGAATCGCAAACATGATTGCAGCTCCAATAAGAGTGACAATAATAAAATATGCCGCATACTCGCTACTACTTATGGAAAGCCCACCTGCTGCAGCAGCCTTACTTTGTGAGTCGAGATCGTTAACTGATCCTGATGCATTCAAATTTGCATCTATATCTGTAGAGCCTCGACCTGTCTCATTTGTGGTTTGTCCCCCTGGTTTTAATAAATAAGGACTTGCAGTACTTGGACTGAGTATTTTTTGTGGATTAAATACAGAAACAATTTGTTCAGAAAGTGGCCAATAACCAGTCGTACTGTCACGCTTAAGGTTGTCATATTGTCCATCATTATTTTTGTCTTCACAGGGACCATTACAGACATAGATACGACTATAAAATACACGAGAAGTGACATTTGAAATATCAATAACTGTACGTGTGGCAAAAAGACTGAAGTTGATAATGATGGCATTGATGATGAGTGCGGGGACAATCTGTTTCATTGAGGATTTGTTGAAGAATACAGTAGAAAATCCTGTCCATACCAGTATGATAATGAAAAAGATATTTGAAATATCTCGCACCAGTTGCCATCCTCGTACCGCAAATGCCATACGGTATGACTCGTCACTGATAGAGTAGCCAATAAAGAAGTCAAAAAGTTTTCCAAATAATGCAGCAACGATTGAGATCGGCTTGAATATGAGACCATAGACAATTTGGGCAACACAACCGAGGACGCTTCCTTGTATAATTCCGCACTCGGGAAGATTGTCGCCAGGGTTAATTCCTGTGGTTTGTTCCTTAGAAGAGACTTGATTTTTAATAGTATCTTCTGTTGTAAAGCCGGTTGAATCTACTGCACTGCTAGGTAGTGTAAAAGTAATTGTAGGACCTATTTTATAATAAGCTGTATCGTCACACTTATCTTTAAAAAATGCAATTTTAGCTTTTTGGGAATCGTTTAGTTCTGATGGTATTGCTTTTTCTTTAAAATCCCCATCTTTATCTCCTGCTCTACCTCCGCAATACCAAAAATCTGCACTTAGTACTGTACCGTAAGGTATTGTTTGCCCAGAAATTAAGGCTACTGCTTGCTGATTCACAAAATATGAATTTGGTGATGTGTCAGCGTTATATTGGTATAAAGAAGTACTATATTGAGCAGATGTATTTGTAATCGTTGCTGGCGGTATTACACCACCTGTGGAGTAAGATGTATCCTTCTTTGTATAATCAACACGATAAGGAGCAGGTTGTAAAATATCTACCTTTTTCCCCGATGAGTCTGTTCCATAAATATGGAGTAAAAAAATATCAGCTTGATTCGCTCCATCTCCGGCAACATAATCCCACTTGTCCTTAGCTTCAGCTAGAGTACTTTGATTTGTAAGACCTGGAAGAATAAGATTAAATCCAAGATAAAATTTAGTAATACCTTTGTCGCTGTCATCCTTACTCGCCCCCCAGTAAAATAGGCCACTTTCTTTTGGAGGACTTTCTTTTGCTCCCGTTGTTCCTTCTGGGACTGGATCAGTATCGGTATAGGTACCGAATAAGTTTATGTAACTATCGTAGTCTGCAAACACTGTTCTTGTATTTCCGACAAACAAGATAAAAACCATTGCAACCGCAAGTAATGTATTGAAAAAAAGAGGATTAGTTTTTTGATTGCGACGAAAAAGCTTCGGAAATTTCACCTTGATAGTGTACCACGGGGAAAATAAAATTATAGAGTTAATGCACTGTGGCGCAGACCGAAGGTCTGCGCCACATATTGATTACCAAATATCAATGCCGAGCGCGTGTTCGAGCACCCCTCGATGGTCATTGTCATCACTGTGTTCATCTGCATAGTTGCTCGGTACGCGAAAATCATACGGCACCGCTGTTCCAACTGGAAAGAACACTCCAAAAATCTGACTGTCTTGCCCGCTATCGTGCCAAAATGGCGTGGCGACGCGTTTGTTGAAAGAAGTGTTTGGTAGTTTTGGTTTTAAGGTGTTTTCATAATAACCAACAAGCGCATCGAGTTGCTCCCCTTTCACTTTGTAACTGTCATAGTTTGCTTCAACAATAGCGAGGTCCCCATCGGTATGTAAATAAGGAGCGATTGTATTGAAGCGTTGCTGAAGAATATTGAGTCGTCGTAGTTCTTCAGGGGTAAATGCGATGTTTGAATCGGCGGTACTACATACAGGACCATTGTCCGTAGCAAGTATAGGGGTGCTCGCCGGTGAAGGTTCTCCTGCGGGAGGAGCAATTATTGGTGTACTATTCCCTGCTCCTTGTACTGATAAGTCAATACTCGTTATTGGAGATTGTGTCGCGCTTGTTGAGGGAGGAGTGCTTGTCGGACTAATGGTTGTGTTTGTAAATAACGATATTGTTTCAGGTGCAGGTGAAGACTCTGTTTGTGTCGTTGGCGCATCAGAAGGTGGGACAAATACAGTCCCCAACTCATTTGGCTGATTCGTTTGTTGTGGCACTGAAACAGTTCGAGAAAAGAAATCTTTAAATGTTGGAGCTGTTGTTCCATTTTTCTGTGCTTGTTTTCGTGAGAGCGCCCAAAGTCCTCCCATAACAATAATGGCAAGAAGGAGTAGAATGAAAATTATTTTAAGTGCGCGTTTCATATTATTTTCTTAGATTATCATAGAAGTATGCTTTCGACGCATCAGAATAATTGACGACCTGTTGTTGCGCTACTGTTGCTGGGTTTGTTGGTCGAGTAGTAAGTGGACTTGTATCTATCACGTATGCATCATTGAGGCAGGTAAGGTTGACCGGGGTCCCGGCAGCTTTTTGTTCATTGATGTATCGTGCTTTTGCCGTTGTTACAATACTATTTACTTCTTTTCTGATTGATTCAAGTTCGTTGATTGCGTCCGAAGTACTCTTGATGTATTGCGTGTAACTTTCTTCAATCGCAAGTGCGTTTTGTGCAAATGGTACAAGTGATTGTGTTTGTGCAACTGCGTCAATGGTAAATCCAAACGCGTTATCTTGATCGACTGGTGTTGTAAACACTGATGAGAAAAAGTTTCCTAGTGAGGTAACGCTGTACGTTTCTGCAAATCGACTTGCCGGATTACCATTGTATTCGTTGGTGTATTTATCGGTCTCATCATAGGGGGCAATCACATACGGGTACGCAGCTTCAATTTGTTGTCCTGTTGTTTTGTCGTTAAGGTAGTACTTCGGAAGGATTTTGTTGTTACTTGCAAAAATACCAGAGAACAATGGGAAGAGTATTTTCACAAACGTGCTCGGCTGGTCTTTTGATGCTGCCCCAATTGCACTCGCAAATGATTGGAAGTTTCCGTTGAGTCCACTTTGCCAATCACTATTTGGACCAGGAATATTGTAGTCGAGTTGACCGAGGCGTGCAGTAGTATATTTAACTGCAGTAATGGTGTCTTGGGCTGCACTCACAAAATCTTTTTGTGCTTGAAGCACTGCGCGAATTTCCTGCGGACGACTAATGTCAAACGTGCTGGTATCGTATGGTTGCTGTGTTTTTCCAATGCCATCATTGACCCCACTTAAGACACTCCCATCAGCTCCATACACCACATTGTCTCCAACACCACCGGTACCACTACTGTATGTTTTATCTCCAGAACGTCCAATACCAGAGAGTCCCCGTTGTAAGAAATTATTCAAAAGTGTCGAAAAGAATGACTGCAATACTTCATTGATTTGATCTGCTTGTTGGAGTTGTTGCTGGGGGCTTCCTGTAGTATCTGCGGTGAGTTTTGAGATGATTGACCCTGGGGTAACTGTCTCGTATTTGAGACATTTTGGATCGCTTGCTCCAGGATCGCCTGCTGTATACGTTTTATATTGGGCGCAGATTTTCATGTCGAGGAACCCTCCGTTTCGTTGGAGTTGATCTTTAGTGTCTTGTTGTTGTTGCGCAATCTGACTCGAAAGCGTATCACTTGCTTTGAAGAGTGCGCCGATCGGGTTGTTGTCATCATGGCTGACACTATTGAGGAAATAGTCCCATCCCCCGTTGGTGAAATTTTGTTGAAAGTCGCCATAGTCTTTGAGCCCTTTTCCGACGCAATTCTTTTTTGCGACTTCGTCATACTTCATTTGCACTTGTACACGGCACGGACCAACAGTATCGATTGAGGCATCGTTTGGATCTTCTGGTGTTTTCAAACATGCTGCGTCATCGGCAGCATATCGGGACTGATAGTCATCTTTACAATAAGACACCTTCCCTCCAGTACTCTTGTATTCATAAATAAAATCCCCCGCACTTAATTTATCGAAATAACCATCAGAGACACCGCTGACTTGTTCGGTGATGATAGAGCGAATGCTTCCATCAAAAAGTTTTCCTTGTGGGTCGAGAGTGTCGAGGAAGGAGTTTACTTTCTCGTCACTGATTGATTTAAGAAAACTCGCCGTATCTTTGACATAAAGTGGGTTGCCACCAAATCCTGAATTTACCCAGTTGAGTGTTTTATTGGTGAGTTGTGCAAGAAGGGTATGAGAAACTGCGTACGCAGCACCATTGAGACAGTTTTGGGTGATTTCAAGAGAGCCTTCTTTGACAGGGACAGCGGTGCTTGCTCCTACAAGACTAAAAAGAGAACTGATCCCTTGTGCTGCAAGTCCTGCAAGTGCACCACTTGCGCATCCAATGAGACCGCTCCCTGCAGTGCTTAGCGCCATTCCTCCTACGGTGTCAGTATCACCGATGGTGGTTTGTGGAACATAATAATTACTTTTTGAATCACTGCTTCTTGTTGGTGTTTTTGGTGGAGGAGTTGTTGTTTGTGTTGGTGTTGGGGTTGGAGGAGTTTGGTTTGACGGTGCGCTTTGCGCCCAAAGAATACTGTTGGGCAACATGAGTATGGTCAATACAAGAAATGATACAAAAAAGCGTTTCATTATATAGAAGATAGTATACCGTATGTTTTTAAATAATTACTAAGCCCAATGATTGCTTTTGTATATGAAGTATTATATCCCTGATAAAGCGTAATACCGGAGAGTGCATCAAGACCGTTGGTATCGAGATTTTGAAGGTATACAAACGCTTTTGACATGCCTGCAAGTCCGTTGATGATATCGAGGTGGTACTGCAACAACCCGATTGGAACCGTCATTCCTTTCATTGTTTTTGCAACTGTGGCGTATTGTGTTGTTGCCCTGGCGAGATCAGGGAGTTGTGAATAGTCCCCTGTTTGAAGTGCGTTTATGACGATTTCAATTCCTGGGGATGCGTCTTCATAAGGGGTGAGTGTTTTTTTAAGAGAGGTTTGGTATGCAGAAAGTGATGCCTTGGTTGTTTTTGTTGTTTTTATTTGAGATGAGGTGTAGGTAAGATTAAATATTGGAGTTGCAACATGGTTTGCAATTGCACTTGCGGCGTTCGCGAGTCCGCTTGTATCAAGGGTTTGATCTGTGCCGAGTGCCACTGTGAGTGTATAGAGATCGCGGGCGAGTTTGTCGACCGGTGTCGGTGGTGCAATGGTATCACTGTTTACCGAAGCTTTTTTCTTTGCCGCAATTAGCTGAGCGTTCGGAACACCGTTTGTGTAGAGGACCGTCGGGTCAAGCCCCCATAAGCGTTCTTCCCAATCAGAAATACCGTTTCCGTTGGTATCTTTTTCAATAACGTCTCCGATCGTTGTGTTTGGATCAAGCGGTATTTTCGGTGCAGGCTTTTTATCAAAGAGATGCGTTGCCCAATGTGTTTGAGATACCAAGATCCCAGCAACGATTATTGTTGCAACACCTCCTCGAATCAAAAATGTCTTGCTTGGTCCTTGCATATTAAAATCCTAACCCTCGCGACGCTCCATAATTGGTAACTCGAAAAGACGGAATAGGAGCGCCTGTTTCCGGATTGTAACAAGTCGATGTGTCAGGAATAAGGTTGTAACTTCCAAGAACCCATCCCCCTGTAGAGGGTCCCATTTTTGTTGAAAATGGGATTTGATACAATCCGATCGGATATACCCCTACTGGTGCAATAGTAAACGGTCCATATAGCGCAGCACAAACAACGGCGACTGCAGTTTGTTTTCCTGTGGTGAGCACCCTTCCCCCAAACCCTCTCGAAAGTTGAGCATTTCCTTTTGCTGGTGCCCATATGATAAGTGTTGTCAAAATAAGAAGTATCAATCGATGTTTTCTCATGGTATCTAGTGTATCGTATTTTAGTTTTTTTATATAGTCTGTGTGAGACGTTTCCAATCGGAAAGAGTGAGGTCTTCGGGGCGGATCTTCGGGTTGAGATTAATTCGTTCTATATATAGGAGTGCTTGTGCACGATCACCGACGAATTCTGAAAGGGAGCCATGGAGCTGTTTGCGTTTTTTACCGAAACACCACTTCATAACAGCGAAAAATTTCTCTTCGGAGACGTTTGCGAAAAAGTCTCGTGAAATGTGTTCAATACTGAGAATTGCTGAGTCCACCTTTGGTGGTGGATTGAAGGCGCCGGCTGGGACTTTAGCAATGATCTTTGGTGTACCATACGCTTTGATTGCGATTGAAAGAATGCTCTCCTTTTTGTCTTGGGAGATAATGCGCTCCGCAACTTCTTTTTGTATAAGAACGACCATTTGTGATGGCTGGTTTTTAGCAGAAAGAAATTGTTCAAAAATCGCACCGGTGATGTAGTACGGAATGTTTGCAACGAGTTTGTATTGTTTTGGAAGAACTTCTGGATTAAATTTTAAAATGTCCGCTTCGATGAGTTCTAGTTTTCCTGCTTTGATTTCGTGTGCAAATCGCTCTTCGAGGTGTGGGACGAGTTCGCGATCTTTTTCAATCGCAATTACTTTTTTTGCCTTCGCAAGAAGTGCCGAAGTAAGAATGCCTTCACCGGGGCCAATCTCCAATACAATGTCGGCGGCGAGAACATCCGCCGCTGCAACAATCTGCGCCAGCGCCTTCTCACTCTTCAAAAAATGCTGCCCTAATGATTTCTTCGGTCTCATAAAGATACTATACAGTATTTTAAAATTAGGAGGAAAAATAAGCTTTATAACTTTAAAAACTTGTAACTTGATTTCTTATAGATACACCGTAAAGCCACTCTCACCTTCTCGAGAATCTCGTTCGATAAGTTCGCCAGGAATATCCATCAAAAATTCGCTCGGCATACGAACGTCACGCATCCCATAAATGGTGCGCATCGACGCATACGTTAAATATAATTTTTTGCGCGCTCGTGTGAGTGCAACGTACATGAGTCGTCGCTCTTCTTCTCCATCTGCTCCTGTTTGTTTTGTATCGCGTTCGTGCGGGAAGAGTCCTTGTTCAAGGCCTGCAATAAAGACGACATTGAATTCAAGTCCTTTTGCTGCGTGAATGGTCATAAGCTTTACCCCACTTGTTGCCTCAATTGTATCTTGATCAGATACCAGTGTTGCCTCTTCGAGCATGTGCTCAAGTCCTGTTAGGGTGTCTTCGGTTGTGTATCTCGCAGCGATAGTGACAAGCTCGCGCAGATTTTCAAGTCGCTCATCACCATCTGCTTGTGCTTCGTAGTGTGATTCAAGTCCACTGTGTTTGATGACGTATTTGATTGTCTCTTCAATAGTATGCGTTTGGGCAAAAGTCACAATATTCTCAAGAAGTGTGTAGATGTTGTCGATAGTGATTCGTTGTTTTCCCGAAATACTTTCACGTCCTTCACTGAAGAGTTTTGCAACAGTTACCTTTCCGATTCCGCGCGTCGGAGTAGAAAGGACGCGCTTCATATCAAGGAGACTTTCGGGATTGAGTGCTGCACGAATATACGAGAGTACATCTTTGATTTCTTTGCGATCAAAGAATCGAATACCAAGCACTTGGTATGGAATGTGTGCCGAGAGAAATGATTCTTCTAATATGCGTGACTGGAAATTGGTGCGGTAGAGAACCGCGATTTCGTTTGCCGGCATCCCAGCATCCATGAGTTCAATTACCCGTTCAACAATGTAACGACCTTCATCTGTTTCGTCATAGGCAGGATAGACAATGATTTTATCGCCGTCACTATTGTTGGTGAAGAGGTGTTTTGCTTGACGGTATTCGTTTTTTTGAATGAGTTCGTTTGCCGCTGCAATGACGGTTTTTGTGGAGCGATAGTTTTCTTCAAGGAGAATTGTTTGTGCGTCTGGATAGTCATGCTCAAATTCCAAAATGTTTTTAATATTTGCGCCGCGCCATGAATAGATGCTTTGGTCACTATCGCCAACAACACAGAGATTGTTGTGTTCCCCTGCCAAGGCGCGCGCGATACGATACTGTACTTCATTGGTGTCTTGGTATTCATCGATATGAATGTATCGCCACTGCTTGTTGCACCATGCGCGCGCCTCGCTATCGTTCTCAAGCAGTTCAACTGTTTGTATAAGTAGGTCATCAAAATCAAGTGCCTTTTGTTCGCGTTTGAGTGAGCGATACTTTTCCCAAATACGTGCAACAAGTCGGTGCTGAGGGTTTGCGCTCCCTCCAAGCGTGTCAGCACTTTCAAGCGCATTTGCCGCGCGACTGATTGCATTTTTGATGGTGCGTGGTTCGAGTGTTTTTGGATCAATCCCAAGCGCGCTTTGTGCTTCTTTCACAAGTGCGAGCGAATCACTATCATCAAGAAGGGTAAATCGTTTTGCGGTACCATCAAACGCGCCAAACGTTCGAAGCAGAAAAACACCAAGACTGTGGAACGTGCTCACAAATGGCACGTCAGTTCTCTGCATCGGGTAGTTGGTGGTGCTCACCGACTCTTTATTGAGCATTTTCAGCACGCGCTCGCGCATTTCTTTTGCTGCTTTGTTGGTAAACGTCACCGCAAGGAGCGCTGAAGGTGGGGTGCCGTGGTCAATAATATGAAGCATGCGGTGGACAATCGTCTTTGTCTTCCCTGCACCGGCACCTGCAATAAGGAGCACTGGCCCTTCGGTCGCAAGTACTGCCTTTTTTTGTGCATCGTTTAATCCTTCAAGGAATCGCATCATCGCATTGTAGCAGATTCAAACGATGCTTATATAGTAAGGCTCGTTTAGGATTTTATAGAAGAATAAAAAAATAAGACTGAGTCAAGTAGTAGAAAACAAGGCTAAAATAGTCTTTTTCTATTGACAATGTTCATTATGTATTTTGTCGTACTGTTTCTCGTTGTTTTCTTGGTATCATTCTTATTTGTAACTATGGAACCTCATGAAAAACGACGTCGAGTGATTCGACGATACATATTCGCTGGAGCCGTTACTACTTTTTCTCTCGGATTCACCATTCTTGCAAGCATTGGTGTATCTCGCCTTATATCTCCTGTTCCCTATTCGCTCGTCAAAGACGATACTGTTGCTGCGACGAGTGCGACCGAGGTTCCTTCCCCAGATGCTGTAACAGCGCTTTCTTCTGATCAGTTGGATGCGCAACAAAAAGAGCAAGAACAAAAACCACTCATCACTACGTACACAGTGAAATCAGGAGACACTATTTCTGAGATTGCTGACCAATTTCATATCTCAATCAATACAATTCGTTGGGCAAACGATATTCCAGTAAAGGGAACAATCAAAGTAGGCGACGAACTCGTTATTCTTCCATTTTCAGGAATTGAGTATAAGGTCAAAAAAAGTGACACACTTTCTGGTATCACTCTTAAATACGGCGGTAATGAAAAAGAAATCATGGATATCAACAATCTCGAGAGTGCAAAAGATATTGTTCCGGGAGATATACTGCTTATTCCTGACGGTGAAATGCCGGCGCCGAAACCTGCACCAAAACCTGTAACGAAAACTACTACATCAACAAAAACGCCTACCTCCACAACTTCTCCTACGACCACCACTAGTCAAACACCAGCTCCAACAACGTCTTCGTCGTCGTTCATTCAGCCAATTCCTGGAAGTCAGCTCACCCAAGGACTTCATGCGGTAAATGCGGTAGATTTCGGTGCGCCAGTTGGCACAAGTGTTCGAGCAGCAGCAGCTGGAACGGTGATCATTGCAAAAAATACTGGATACAATGGCGGATTCGGAAAGTATGTTGTCATTAATCACTCCGATGGAACACAAACACTTTACGCACATATGTCTGCGGTGACCATTTCAGTGGGTGCGACTGTCTCACAAGGACAAGTCATTGGACGATCTGGAAATACTGGACGATCGACTGGCCCCCACCTTCACTTCGAAGTCCACGGCGCCACCAACCCTTGGGCCCGCAACGCCATCGGTACACATTATTAAAAAAATCTGCAGATGATGCAGATTTTTACTCCACCTTCGGCCTATATTGCAGGGCTTCGAGGATGTGCGCGTCTTCGATTGTGTCACTGTGTTCAAGGTCGGCGATCGTGCGAGCGACTTTGATGGTGCGCACATAGGAGCGTGGGGAGAGTTTCAATTTTTCTGCACTGTATTGCAACAACTTTTTTGCACTCGCCGACAGTGCAGACGTTACTTCAACTTGTTTGGTTGAGAGTGCGGAGTTCAACATTCCTGCACGCGTATGTTGTGTTGTGCGGACGGCGCGGATTGTCTCGCGCACTTTCGGACTGTCTTCTTTCTCACTTTTTTCGTGTAACGTCTCATACGGAATATGTTCCACGGGGACCCAAAGATCAATGCGATCGACGATTGGACCAGAGAGTTTTTTCTTGTAGCGCATGAGTTCAGTTCCGGTACACGTGCAGAGTTTGATAGTACTTCCACGATAGCCACACGGACACGGATTCATTGCCGCAAGTAAATAAATCGTGCAGGATACCGAATCGATCCACGCGCTCGCGCAACCGTGATGTGTCCTTCTTCGAGTGGCTCACGAAGCGCCTCAATCACTCGCCTGTCGAACTCGGGAAATTCATCCATGTAGAGCACGCCGTTGTGTGCGAGTGTAATATCACCGGGGCGCAATGTTTGCCCGCCACCAATGATTGCAACGTGCGACGCACTATGGTGTGGCGAGCGGATTGGTGCGGTACCGCCGAGAATAGTATCGATAAGTCCAACGGAAGAATAAATAGTTGCGACTTCAAGAAAATCTTTTTCATCGAGTGATGGCAAGATTCCTTGGAATGCTTTCGCGAGCATTGTTTTTCCAGTACCCGGTGGACCATAAAGGACAATGTTGTGTCCGCCGGCTGCAGCAATAGTGAGTGCACGTTTTGCATTCGTCTGTCCGTGCACTTCTGAAATATCCATAACACTGTGGTGCTGGTGTGATGGAGTATTGTTGCCAGTGTAGGTAATAATATCGAGTGATTCTTCTTCTTTTAGAAATGCGACAATTTCTGAAAGCGTCGAGACAGCGTAGAACGTGAGTCCAGAGACAAGGCTCGCCTCAGTGGCGTTTCCTTTTGGAATGAAAAGCGTAGTGATACCGTGTTCTTTTGCCCACTGTGCGATAGAAAGGAGTCCACGTACTGCACGTACTTCTCCATTGAGTGAGAGTTCTCCCAAAAATAAAGCGTCTTCGTAGGTAGCGCCATCGTGTACAAGAGAAATTTTTTCGGTGGCGACAAGATAGCCGAGCGCAATCGCCATGTCAAAGTACGCACCTTCTTTTTTGAGCTCTGCAGGTGAAAGTGACACGATTACTTTGTGATTTTCTGCTTTCGGGTTTATGTCGAGTGAATTGCGAAGCGCGCTCACTACCCGTTCGCGCGCTTCCTCGACTGCTTTATCAGGAAGTCCCACGATTTGAAAGAGATAGAGCCCGCGAGAAATATCGATTTCAATAGTGACACCAGAGGCACCGAGGCCTGTCAGTTGCGCACTTTGTATGCGTGAGAACGCCATATGTAAAAAGTATAGCGTGTCGTTATGTAAACTCAAACAAAATATCTTGGAAGTTTTTGATATTTCCTTTTGAGTCTACTTCTATTTTTTCTTTTTTATATAGGTCGAGGCGTTTGTTTTTGTGTTCATTTGAGCACCATACTTTTCCTCCAGCATAGACGATGCGGTGAAATGGGATTTTCGTTTCGCCGTTTTGGTACGCCTTGCCAAGTATCGCCGTCACACTTCTCGCTGCCTGCCCACCACCTCCTGCCGCGCGTGCAATGTGCCCATATGTCGTCACTCTCCCGCTCGGTATCTTAAGCGCACACTCTACGACTCGTTCACTAAAGGTCTTCATACATCTAGTGTAGCAAAAACCGCCTCACGAAATGTGAAGCGGTTTTTTTCTATTCTCTACTTTTACTCATCAGTTCTTATCCATTCATGTGTTCTTTGCAGGTGCGGGCAGAAGGGTTTGCATCGAGACGATCAGCTTCAATTTGTTTTCCGCATACTTCGCATATACCAAATTTTTTACTTTCAATATCGAGGAGTGCGTCTTTGATATCGGTAAGGCGTTCTTGGAGTGTTGTTACCATACCGCTTCGTGCTTCGAAATCTTCAAATCGGTCAGCGGCGTCATTGTCGTCAATTTCTCCAATCAATTCTTGGTCAGGCGTTGCCTCCCAAAGGCCTGTTTCGTCGTTGAACCGTGCAATCGCACGAAGCTCTTCTTCGAGGCTTTGTTGTTCATTGAGGAGCTTTTGTTTGAATTGTTCGTTGGTAGTCATTGTGCTCATAGTACCATGTTCGCGGAAAAGCACAATAAGCGATTTTTTTGTTGGAAGAGTCGAAATATATCCTTATATAGCAAGCTAAAATAGTTCTACTGTTGTTTGATGATGGTATCAGATATGGCAGTTAGTATCGTCGGTTCGGTTGCAACAACCACGACGGTATCGGCTGCAAATCCGTAGTAAAAAAGGTTTTGGGTGCTTCCATCTAAGGTAAGATACGTCGCAACACGGATGGGGAGATTGGAGTAGTGTTCCCCGTTAAACGCAGTGCTTGTTTTTGGAGCAATTATTGTTGTGTCGATTCCAAGCGCTTCTGCAAAAAGTGTAAGCATGTCGGGTTCGGCAATGAGGAGCTCTTTGGTTGTAGTTACTGGATCTTTTACACTTCCAACCAAAAATGTTTCTGTGTTTTCCTTGATGCGCATAATGCCAAGTCGAATCGATGAAAATTGCGCCATGAGTGGTTCACTTGCATCTGCGTGAATGTATGAAAAAAGTGCTTTGTTGGTGATGAGTGCTTTCGTAGAAGGATCAATAAGAGAAACGAGGTAGGGTACTCCTTCTTTGAGTGTGTTTGGGACAATTGTTTCTTTGAGAGATGATAGCGGTGTTTCTGTTGATATGGGTGGAGTTGAAGGGAATGCACCAATCGATACTGATTTTTCTGCTGGCACAGTGAGATGTGTGTAATGGTAGAGTCCGTATCCGCCAATCACGAGCGCAAAACACAATAGGGTGAGAGAAGAAATACTAAACCATGTGCGCTCGTGCCCTCGTTTTGTTTCTTCTTTGATATAGATTTCGCGTTCACGTGCATCGTTGAGCATCTCTTGTACAACACTCGCATCGGTCGCATTCATTGCTTGCGCCAAGTCATCTTGGTATCCATGGGAAATATGTCGCACTTCTTGAGACGAAGCGATTGGTTCGCTCGATGGTTCTTCAGTATGTTCTTTAATTGCGTTTGTAACTTCTTCAGGTGTCATAGCGATGATGTTAATAGCCCATCAAATAGCGTTTTGGTGTTGCTGAAAGATCGACGAAATCATCTGCTGCATCTTTGAGCATTGAAGAGGCGGATTGTCCAAACGCTGCGACTTCGACTTGTATACCGTGGTGGTATTTCAAAAAATTACACAGCGGAACAAAGTCTCCATCTCCTGATATGATGATAATAGCATCAAGCTTTGGTGCCATGGAAACTGCGTCGATTGCCAGTCCAATATCCCAGTCAGCTTTTTTTGAGCCGTCGTAGAAAATTTGGAGATCTTTTGATTTCGTTTCGATACCAACTTTGTTGAGTGCTTCCAAAAAGTTTTTCTCGTCTTCGTTTTCGGTGGTGATTACATACGCAATTGCACGGATGAGTTGTCGACCAGCGAGTGTGTCTTTGACAACGTTTGCAAAATTTACTTTCCGTTTAAAACTGTTCTTTGCGCTGTGGTAGAGATTTTGTGCGTCAATAAAAATACCCACGCGCTGATCCTTTTGTTTGATAATTGCCATAGTATGAAAAAGTTATAAGTAATGACACATATACATGAGTGCCCTATATAGTATACAGTACAAAAGAGGCGCGTCCTTCGGACGCGCCTCTTTTGTATTTCCCAAACCTAACTCTTCATAATCGAAAGTGCTTCCTTGTGTTGTTTCGGATCTTTCTTTTCGAGTTGCTTGAGATGACTGCGACGATCCGCAACCATCTTGATCAATCCCCGGCGTGAGTGGTTGTCTTTCTTGTGTTGCTTCAAGTGAGTTGCGAGCTCTTCAATACGCTCAGTCATGACAGCAATCTGCACCTTTTTGCTTCCAGTATCTTTGGTGTGCAGTTGGTGTTTCTTGATAATTGATTGTTTTTTCTTTGTCGTTAACATGTGACCATTCTAACATACCTAATAAAAAAAGCAAGTAGTGTCCTAATAGTGAAGCGAAAAGACTTTTCCACAGGAGGTATCCTTCAACCATTGTTCTTTTTTAATAGGAGGAGTATATTCTAATTAAGGTGTTATTTATTTTCAAACGATTAAAATTAAAAAAATGAAAAAGAAAAAAATTCAGCAACCCCAGCGTTTCGTAAAAGGCATTATTTCAGAAAGGCAGATTGTTTCTTTCTGTTCTGCTTAGCCAATGATGGCCAGGGAACAGATTCTCGTCCCCCAA